>R28__coassemble_15_pt1 | contig 129355 bp, 155 predicted proteins | sample R28__metabat2_low_PE_026 | metagenome-assembled genome bin R28
AGGTGCAGCGGATCGGAGACGCGGCCCAGCTTCCCGGCCCAGGTGCAGCGGATCGCCGGAGACGCGGCCCAGCTTCCCGGCCCAGGTGCAGCGGATCGCCGGAGACGCGGCCCAGCTTCCCGCAAACATGGCGAAAAAATCATTTTATGCTGCTGCATAGAGCCGGAAACAAAAAACTTTTTTCGGTTGCTATATAGGAAGAAATTTTCACCGGAGAAAAAAATCAAAAAAAATTTTCAAAAGGGGTTGACAGGTTCAACCGACGGTGTTATACTATGCACGTCGGTTGAACCGACGGACACAACGCCAACGCCACGACAAATTGAAGGAGGATCACACAATGAAAAAGTACACCTTTACCGCCTGCACCTTGACCGCCTGCGGCCCTAACTTCCCGGAGGGAAAGACTTTCCCGGCCCGCTATGAATTGCAGGATAGCGCCGATATGAAGCGCGGCCAGCTTGCGCCCGTCGTTCACATTTTCGCAACGGTTGACGAAAAAACCGTAAAAATCGACGTGCCCAGCGACGACGAATATTATAGCGCCGCCCTGCACGCCGCCCAGGAGGCCGCGAAGCTGGGCGAACAGCCCGCCCAGGAAGAAACGCCCGTCGATCATTCCAACGACGAACAGCCCAGCGCGGAGACCGACGACGAACAGCCCAGCGAAGCGGAGCCGGAGCAGCCCGCCCAGGAAGAAACGCCCGTCGATCATTCCAACGACGAACAGCCCAGCGCGGAGACCGCCAGCGAACAGCCCGCCCGCGATCCGAAGCAGGCACGCGGAGCGATCCCGGAAAAAACCTTCGTCGGCACGTCCATTAAAGGCGCACGCTATGAAATTATTTTCGACGCGGAGACGCAGCGCACGCGGGTTATTGTTCCGAAGGAATACAGAGACGCGGCCCGCGCCACGATTGAAAAAGCCGGGTTTTATTACTCCGCGCCGCTGGATAGCTGGAATAAGAAATTGACTTTCCGGGCCTATCGCGCCGCCGTCGCCCTGGCCGCAGAGCTAGAAAAGGTGCTGGCCGCCTAACATACGCCCGCCGATCATTCCCGCGCCGGGCGGCCCGCCCGCCCGGCATAACGAACAAAAATCATTTTAGGAGGATATGACAATGTATTACAATGAAAAGACCGCCGCCCGTATGATTAACGCCATGATTGCAACCGTGAACGACGGGCGCGAAGCGCTCCGCCATGCCTGGATCGACAACGCCGGTAGAATGTGCGCTTGCGACGGCTTCCGGGCCTATCGTCTGAATGTTCCCGTTGCTGGCGTGCCGGATATTGAAGCAGAAAAGGCCATCGACCTGGAAAAGATTTTTCCGAAAACGATTGACGAAAACAAGGCGCTTGACCTTCCTTCCCTGGCCGACGTTCGCGCCATGATCGACGACGACAAGCGCCGCGAAAAGCGCGGAGAAGAAGCAAGCTATATTTTCTCCTTCGGCACGTCCGACGACGGAAACGCCCTGCCCGCTGTCAATCTGAAATACCTTCTTGAAATGCTGCAAATTTTCCCCAACGCCCGCGCCTATTATTCAACGCCGGTCAATCCTATTGTTTTCAAAGACGAAAACGGCGACGCGCTGCTGCTGCCCGTCCGCACGTCCGGCCCTGTCCAGCGTCGCCAGGTGCCCGCGCCAGTCAAGAAGGATAACGCGCCTGCTCTGGGCCTTCGCACCTTCGCCGCCCTGTACGCCTAAAAACCATTTCAAAACGCCGTGCCCGCCCGGCGAAAATAGGCGGGCCGTCAAAGGAGGATCGCGCTATGTTCACGTTTATTATCCCGCTGGCCGTGTGCGCCGTTTGTATTGCTTCCATGATTGCACGCCGGATCATTTCACGCCGCCAGGCTGCCGCCGCGCAGGCCGCAGCGGAGCAGGCCGCAGCGGAAAAGAAACGCCAGGCGGAGCAGGCACGCCGCGAAAAGCAGGCCCAGGCAGAGCGCGAACAGGCCGCCCGCCGCGCCGCTGCCACGCTCAAAAAGCAGGAGCAGGAGCAGAAGCGCCAGGAGCAGGAGCAGCGCCGGGCCGCCGCCCACGCTGTCAAGGCTGCCCGCGCCGCAGAGCTGGCGGAGCTTGCAGAACGTCGCTTGCAGGCAGAAAAGGAGCTTGCCCAGCTTCGCCAGCAGCCCGCAGCACGTCCGGCAATCATTCCCCAGGATGAAGCGCCCGCCTTGACGCTGGATCAATTCGCCGCCAGCGTCACGCCGCAGCCCTTCCCGGTCGAATGTATGCTTGCGAAGAAATACGCGGATAACGCCGCAGCGCTTGACGGAAAATCATTTACAATCACGGAAAAGCTGGACGGCGTGCGCTGCCTGGCCCGCGTGGATCGCGCCGACGTGCGGCTATACACCCGCAGCGGGAAGCGGATCGAAGGCTTGACGGAGATAGAAAAGGCCCTTGCCGCGCTGGATGTTTCCGCCGTGCTGGATGGTGAATTGCTGATAAATGGCCGTGGCGTGCTTCCGTCGAAGGAAGAATATAAACAGACGTGCTCCATCGTGCGAAGCAACGGCCCGAAAACCGGCATTGTCTATCACGTTTTCGATATGATCCCGCTTGAAGAATACGCCGCCCGCCGTGCCTCTGCTCCGTATGCTGCCCGACGTGCAGCACTTGAACGCCTCAAAACCATTTCCCCGGTCGAGATCGTGCCCGTGCTTTACGCCGGAACCGATGCAGCGCAGATCGAAAAGCATTTGCAGGCCCAGCGCGAAGCGCACCATGAAGGGATCATGATTAACCTGAACGACGCGCCCTATTCATACGCCCGCAGCGCTGCCCTGCTCAAATACAAGGTGATGAATGATTGTGACTTGCAGATCGTCGCCCTGAACGCTGGCACGGGCAAGTATAAAAACGCCCTGGGATCGCTGACCGTCGAATACAAAGGCAGCTCCGTCCGTGTGGGAGCCGGGATCCCGGACGCACTCCGGCGTACCATGTGGGAAAACCCGGATGCCTATATAGGCCGCGTCGTTACCGTCCAGTATTTTGAGGAGACGCAAGACAAGACCGGCAAAAAATCCTTACGTTTCCCGGCTTTCAAAGAGCTGCGCGAGATCGGAAAAACCGTCTCTTACGCATAAGCCAACGCCCAAAAAACCATTTTGAAGGAGGATCATTCCATGTTGAACCTGAACAGAAGCACCATTGAGCAGGCGAACGCCGCCAGCCAGCACGACGCAGGAAGCGCCCTCGCCCGCGAAGCAGAGGCCGTCTATTGGGAAGGGCTGTCAAAGATGCAGCCCGCAGAAGCGATCAGCGAGCGCCAGCAGGCTATTTTGACCGCCCGCGCCGACGTTGAATCATTCTCCATCTTCGTGCCAGGCATGGAAGCAATCGGGGATTATCCCACCGTCGAGGAAGCGGAGACCGCTTTGCATTATCTCCCGTTCAGCATCCGCCAGCAGGCCGTGATCGTCAATCAGGACGGCTATTGCGTCGAGTGCTAACGCCTCAAAACCATTTCAAAGGAGGATCATCATGGACGTAAAGATTTATGATAATTATGGAGTGCTTGCCCACGAAAAGCAGCATGTTTACACCACCGCGCCAGAGGCTACCGCCGCCTTATCAGAGCCGTTTTACATCATCATCCCGGATGGTATGCGTCCATATGTCACCGCATCGGGCGAGGTTGCGCTTGAATTGCCGGACGGTTTCAATCCCTATCTCTTGCATGAAGTGCTTGCCACCGGGCGCGACGGTATGCCTATCATCCGCTACATTGACCGTAAAGAGAAAAGCCACACGTTCCACCTCGGCACATATGGAGCCTAACGACGCAAAACCATTTCAATTCGCCCGCCCGTGGGCCTCATACGCGGGCAGAAGGAGGATCATTATGCGCTACATCATTGCAAACGCGCCCGCTGCCAGCAAAGGTAAAGCCGTTATCACAATCACCTATGCCGCCGAGTTTGCCGACACGCCGCAGGAAGCCGAAGCGCAGTTCAGGCAGAAGCACCCGGATAAAAACATTCTCCGCATCGAAGAAGCCGGAGACGAGCACCAGGCGTTTGAGCATTACGGCATCGGAGCCTGGACGGATGAAGAACAGGCAGAGCACCGCAAGCGCCTTGAAAAGCGTTATTCCGTTTATCGCGACGAGCACGCAGAGGCCAGGGATCGCGTCGGAACCTACACGCTGGATGAGTTTTATCTGGAGCAGGAATACTTATCCCGCAGAGCCTCCGAGGAAACGCCCAACCTGGAAGGGGTACACGTCGGGGATATATTCGTCGCCTGCTGGGGCTATGACCAGACGAATTATGACTTTTACCAGGTGATCGAGCTTCGCGGAAAGCACACAGCCGTCGTCCGTGAAAACGCCTGCAAGGCAGAAATGTGCGGAGATTATAACGGCTACAAGCGCCCGATCCGCGACCAGTTCAGGGACGATCAGACGCACGCGCTCCGCACCAGCTATAACGATTACTACAAGTGCCCGCAGATGAAGGTTCCGGGCCTTACCGGCAACCATCACATGGAACCGGCAGAATACGGCAAGCTGTACAGTCATTCGACAGGGGCTTGACAAAAGGTTGAACCGACTGTATAATAGCATCTGAAAGGGGATTGATCCAAATGCCAACGCAACGCTCCGTCTCTCAAATGCGCTATGATAAACAAAGCTCAAAGCATTACGGTATGAAGCTCAATCTGAAAACAGATGCAGACATCATTGCCGCCCTTGAAAAGCAGCCCAGCTTTCAGTCCTACATAAAGGCCCTTATCCGTGCGGACATAGCTGCCCACGCCGGAGAAGAACCAGAACAGAAGGAGGAACCATAATGGATTTGCTTGTGATCCTGGCCATCGTCGTTGCCGGTGTGATCGGCTTCATCGTCCTGCTGGCGGTTGAGCAGCACGACAAGGAAACCCGCAAGAAGAACGGCCTCCCAGCGAAGAAGTATCACGACATCACCGATTACGATGTTACCACCGTCTACACCGTTCACCATAAGTAACGACCCAAAATCATTTTGAAGGGAGAAGCACAGGTGGCAACGCTGCTCAAATACCTCATCATCCAGCGCTTTACCGGCGAAAGGTGGGAGAACTATTCCTGCCATTACTATTTAACGACGTTAGACAAAGTGCTGAAGCAATACGATTATTTCAGGCATAAGTATCCCGAAGAGCGATTCAGAATCGCAAAGGGAAAGAATATGTGCCGCTTTTAAGTCAGCCGCCCGCAGGGGCGGTTTTTTTACGCCCTTTGCCCTACGTCCTTACTTTTACCTTTGGAGAGATTGTTAAACTTATTCCTTCCGCGTTGCTTCATTATATGTGTCCCGGATAACGCGCATAAATCATTTTAGTATGACCTTGCCTTGAAAACGTAAAGCCAACAGCCGTCAAACCATCCTGTGCATGTTGTCAATCGCTTTGTCAACGGCCATCTGATCCAGCCCGATATAGCGCAGCGTTTCCATCTGGCTTGAATGGTTTAGCACCTTTTGGACAAGGGAAAGGTCTCCCGTGGATTGATACAGCTCATAGGCAAAGGTTTTCCGCATGGTATGGCATCCTGCGTGCTCCTGAAAATCGGCCCGCTTTGCAATCTCCTTGATGATCCCGAAAGCCCGTTGCCTGCTGATAGGCTTCTTGCTGCCTGTTTTTCCGCTGCTTTGCCTGCTGCAAAGAATATATTCGTCCTCGTCACGCCCGGCCAGCAGGGCGTTCAGGCGTTTCTGCACGTCTGCCTGGAGCTTGATGTTGGATAGCTTGCCGGTCTTTTCCGCCACAACGCGCACGCGCTCCTTGTTCAGCACGTCCCCGACGCGAAGCTGGCAGATGTCCCCGATCCGAAGGGATGTATTGAATCCCAGGAGCAGCAGCATATACCAGCTCACGCCTCCGCGCTTGCGCTCCCTGTCGTGGGCTTCGGCAATTTTCAGCCACGTCCGCACCATTTGATAATCCTTGATAGGGTCTGTTGTGTGCGTGCCGGTCAGCTTCGCCACATGCTCCCGCTTCTTTTCAGCCTGCTTGCGCCGTTTTTCCTGCTGCAAGGCCCGCTGTGCATAGTCATATTGTGCCATAGCTTACTTCCTCCCCAAAAACGTATCAGTAAAAAAAGACAAAAAAATAGGCATAAAGCGATCATTCGTTTTTATGCCGTTCGGTGTACATTTTCATAGCAAATCTCCTGTTCCTTCCGTGATTGGCAGCAGCCTCCACCGCCGCCTTTTCCCGCGCTTCCTTGCGCTTTTCCTCGCGCCATTTCGCGTATGCGATATACTTTTCACAGGTGCAATGACAGGTGGCGTTCCTGTCCGGGCACTCTCTGACGCACGGAATATCCATGGTAGCCTCCAAATCCGCGAGCGCTCGCGCATTATAAAAGCGGCGCGGGGTATTGCCGCTCCCCGCGCCGCGTGTGCTCTTAACCTTCGGTCTCCTCGGTTTCCACCGGCTCCTCGGTCTCCTGTTTCTGTTCCTGCGTTTCCTCCGCGTCAGGCGGTTCCATATTGCCAGCCTGCGTAATGGCGCGGATGTATTCATCCTTCGTCTGGCAGCCCTCGCAGGGGATGTCGTTAAGGCGGCAGAAGTTCACGATCATTTCAAGGGGCCATTCATCCAGAGGCGGAAGCTCGCAGTCGCTCTCTGTCACGGCTTCAACCGTTTCGCCGATAGCGATACCGCTGTTCAGGTATTCGGCCACAGCGGCCTCAATTTCATCTGTATCAACGTCAAAGCCCTGTTCGCGCAGCCTGTCGCGCACATATTGCAGCTTCTTCGGGCCGTTACCGGCTCCGTAGAGCTGTTCTGCGGCGAATACGAGCACCTTCACAGCGGCGCGGATGTTGGCCTGCTGGGAGGCGGTCGTCCTCTCCTTGATCCATGGGATCAGGCGGTAGGTAATCAGGGCGGCCATCAGCGCGAGAAGCGCCTGGATGATAGGGGTCAGGTTGATCATGTCTGTTCGCTCCTTTCATATCGCGGATGTCATGCTGAACCTCCAGCATTTCACCCTCCAGCTTGTAGGTTCTCTCGATTATGTTGTTGTGCTTTTCCACTTTGCGGGTCAGCTCCTCGATCTTGGTGTCCGTCACGGCCTGGTGCTTTTTCAGCTCGGCCTCCAGCTTTGCGTCCGAAAGCTCGCTTTTCTTGTCCAGCGCGGAAAGCGTCTGCCGATTGGCTACAAGCACCGTAATGATCGTTCCGATCAGGGAGAGGCCCGCCGTCACTATGGCCACAATCACAGCCTCGCTCATGCGTTAGCTCCCTCCCTTACTTCGGTGTACTTGCCGCTGACCCACACGATCTGCTTCTTGTACAGGACAGCGTGCCATCCGTTCGCGGCGGTTGCGATCCATTCCATAATTGCGCCCTTATAGGCCACGGAAACCTTGCCGAAATCCGTACCGTTGCCGACGCGAAGGTTTACGCTGCTGGCAGTCACGACCACGCTCTTGACGGGCGCTGTCTCGGCCTGCGGCTGTTCTGCTGCCTCCGGCTGCGGCTGGGTAGCAGCGGGCAGAATAGCCGTGGAAACGCCGTAATTCGGGCGGCCATAACCGGCAATGCGGTTGTAATTCAGTTTGTATTTCTTTTCCCGCACGCACCCGCCGTTGGCCACAACGCCGGATTCGCTGCTGGTGTTTCCTTCGATGGTGTAAACGTAGGTCTTATCCACGTTTACCACCAGGCCGGTATGCGCGATAGCGCTTCCGCCGATGCCGTCAGCCGGGTAAAAGAAAATCTGGTCTCCGGCCTGGGGCGTGTCAAACAGTCTGCCCTTGGCCTTGTAGTAGTTCCGGGAATACTTGCATCCCGCTCCGCAGCTTTTAAGCGGCTGGCACAGAAGCGCACGGCCCTCGTCGATGCCGTAAGCCTTTACGAAACACCAGTCAACAAATACGTCGCACCAGGCAACGCCCTGTTTCCTGCCGTTGTAGAAGCCGTTGATCGCGTCCATGTCGCGGGCGTACTTCGTGTAGTTGGCCGATCCGGCGTTTGCCGTCTTGTCGTCCAAATCCTTATTGGAATTTTTCTCCAGATAACCGACCTCTGCTTTGGCAATGTCGATTACCTTTTTCGGGTCATAACCCATCGTAACCTCCTCCTTTACTTCCGTCGTAACCGCGCCCTCCATGAACCATTCAAGGCCCTTGCTGCCGTGCAATTTGTCAAGGTCAACATTCCCGCTGATCCCTGCCACGCGGCCCTTGCTGGTGTATTGCCACAGGTCGCATGGATGCTTCGGCTCATATTGGGCTTCGGGTACGTTTCCGTCGTTCTTGCCCCAATGGGGAATCCACATCAGGTCGCACAGGTCGATGGCCCGTCCGGCCCATTGGTATCGCGTGTTGATGTACAGGCCGATCTTCTTGCAGCCCAGCGCCCGCAGCTCCGTGAGGAAAGCCGTGCATACGTCCTCGGTCGTCTTGGAGGTCTGTGCTTCGTATTCGATGTCAGCCACATAAAAAAGCGGCTTGATCGCCGCCTTGTCTGCACACTCCACGAACCACCGCGCTTCCTTCCTTGCGTCCTCCGCCGTTCCGGCCTTGACGTAGTGGTATGCGCCATAGGGCACGCCGCACTCCCGCGTGTATTCCAGGTATTTTTTGTCTGCGTTGCTTCCAACGCTGGCCCGGAAGATGATAAGCTCCAGCTCCTTCCGCGCCAGCGTCCAGTCGATTGTGCCCTGATAACTGCTTATGTCGGCTATTTTCTTTGCCATTTTTTTCCTTCATTTCCGTCCGTAGGGATAATGCGTCCAATAGAGGCCAACCATGAAAATGACGCTGAACGCTATGAAAAGCCCCAGCGGGATTCCAATAACGATGCCCATAACGGTGATCCAGTTCACATCCAAACAACCTCCCCGGCTTCACACCATTCAGAATAGTGCTCGCGGATATGTGATTCCATGTCTCCATAATCAGCCGGGGCAGCGCCGCGCACCACGCGAAAAGAAATATCGTAGTCCGTTGTGCCCTCCGGCGTTGTCATAGGGTGCACTTGCGGATCAAGGTATATGTCTATTCGTCCGTCTGCGCGTCCCAGGATGGAATAAAAATGCCTCCCTTTTTCGGGAGGGCCTGTCGTCATATTCTTTTCCATCACTCTGTTACCTCATGCCAGCCGAAAACGCCGGGTTCCCACACGTTGTTGTCGTAGTCGGATTCCCAAACCTTCCCGTTATGGCTTGCCTTGTTTCCCTTCATGTAGGGGTTCGTGCTGTCCGGCTGCTCCCACTCGTCAACGCTGGTCTGCTGGCCGCTTTCGTCAGTCGGAACAAGTACTTTCGCAAAAAGCGAAGGGGCCTTGTCCGGCTCCCATCCTTCCTGGCTCGTGTGCGCCTGCAACACGCGGTACACCGTTCCGTTATGGGAAAGGCGTTTCCCTGTCGGGTATTCCGTGTCAGGATGCCACTTCTCCACAAACGCGGGGTATTGCACGATCTTTTCATCAATCATGCTCTCTGTGCTGTTTTCAAGCAGTTTACGGAGCTGCCTTGCCTGTTCCCGTGTCATTCAATCACCCCCATGATGATGTCAAGCATTTCCTCCAGCTCGGCGATCTTGGCCCGCATCTGCGCGACGGTCAAGGGCTTTTCTTCGCCCTCCGGCTGCCCTTCCTCGGGCGCTTCGCTTTGCCCTTCCTCCGGGGTTTCCGCGTCTGCTGTCGGCTCCTGCACGGTTTCCCCGTCCTCCAGCACGGCTTTCAGGTCGTCGTACTCCTGCGCGTTAATCAGCACGCACTCGCATGTTTCATAGGCGGGCGCACCGTTTTGAAGGGGGTTCAGCCATCCCACGCGGTACACCGTTTCGCCGTCCATGCTTTGTACATATTGCGCGTCCCGCGCTTCGCAGCCGATCAGTCTGCCCAGCCTTTCATCCCAGCGCAGGAAGGTAAAAGCCGCGTCAACGGCCTGCCCGTCCTTGATGATCTTGTAGTATGTCATGCGATCACGCCCTCCATTCGATAGCTCTTAAACAGCTTGTGGTATAGGTTCAAAATGGCCTTGCGGCTTCGGTAGCTGTGGCTGTACTTTTTCGCGTTTCCAAGCCAGCTTTTGGTCGCGTTGAAAGCATCGTCAAGCGTGGCCCTCCCGGCAACAATCAGGCCGTGCAGCTTTTCATCTGGCAGCTTGCGTCCTTCACTTCCCGGATGTTCTCAAAGGCCATCAGCGGCTTTTCCATTGCCAGCAGATTGCGAATGGCAACAGAAAAGCACTTCTGCCGTTTTTCATCGGCAGTTTTGCTGTGGCCCTTTTGCTCGTCCGACAGGATCAGCGCGTCATAGGCTCTGTTCATTGGCTCATACAACTTTTTACACACATGCTTTTTGTATCTCGCCGGAAGCGCGTGCATCCTTTCGGATAGGTCTTTGTGGATTTTCGCCATTTGGCGCTCAAATTCGGAATATGCAAGCGTGCGTTTGCTGCGTAATACGGCCATGCGTGATTACTCCTTATGTGCGTCATGCGTTATGGACGGGGTTCTGGGCGGACTTACGCCGCCCAGAGGGGCACGGGGACGATTTTAGATAGAGAAGCGGAGCACCACGCCATTCACGTCCGTCGCGCCGTAGCCATTCGTGCCCGCGTAGCCGGTGCCGTAGACAAGGCTGAAGAGCGTCGCGTACGTCAGAGACGCGCCGCGAAGCCAATAGGCCGTGGCCGACAACCATTCGCCGTTTACTCGCAGCTTACCGATAGAGTTGTTACCGGTGTCGATCCACAAGTCGCCCTCCTGCACGTTGTTCTGTTCCACAAGGCAGGGATCGGTGTTTTGCGTGAAAATCTGCTGGTTTTCAGGACGCGCATAGGTTTTGAATTTGATGCGGTCGGCGTTGTTGGTAAAGAAGGTGATCCAGCTTCCTTCGTATATCCACGGCTCCGCGTCGGTATGATATACCTCGGCATAGCTGGGCAGGAACACCTTGCCGTCCACCGTCAGCACTTCGCCCACATTGTTTTCCACACGGTTTACATACGGCACTTTGACGGTCTGGATCACGCTTGCCCAAGGCTCCGGGAAAGCGTTTGCCAGTCTCGCGTCAAGCCACGCACGCATAGCGCTTGCGCCATAGCCGCCCGCGTTCACGTTCGTAGCGTTCATGTTGTGCGACCGTTTGAGCCGCTGCGCGGCAATGAAGTCCACGTCCGTGTACTGCGTCGTGTCCTCGGCGATCTGGAAGCTGCCATAGCTGCCAACCTCCATCGTGATTTCCTCACGCGGCCACATGACGAGCTTCTGACATTCCGTGTTGCCCAGGTCGTCATACCAGATGCGGCAGCTATGCACCTTGCCGGTGGCAAAGTCCGTGTACTGGCCCGCGTCATTCTGGTCGCAGCCGAAAATCAGCTTGTGATCCGTGATCGTGTCAATGGTCTTGACAATCGGGGTCAGCGCGATCACGTTGTTGCCTGTGTTGGACGAATACACATACACCATCTGGCTTCCGGGCTGATGCCTCATCACCATGATCTCACGGTTGTTGCCCTGTGCGCTGGTGTAGCTGTTCGCGCCCCACTGCATCGTGGGGCCGTTGCTTGAATATTTGAGCTTGAAGCCCATATATCCGTCGTCCTGCCACAGGCTCATCAGCACGCCGCTGGTGGTATCAAACTCAAAGTCCACAACCAGCGTCCACGGCGCGTCAATACCGTTTTTCAAAAGGTCAATGTCGGTCAAAACCTTGTTTGTTCCGTCAAAGACCATTTCCGGCTGCGCGTCCCAATGCTCCACGTTGCTGAAATCGGGCTGATAGCCCAGCGTCACCTTCACGCGATCCTTGAGCTGCAAGGCGCTGCGAAGCGCGGTATGTCCGCTCCGTTTCAGGCCGTAAACCTGGGTTGCTGTCAAGTCCTCCGTGCTGGAAATCGGCTGGCTCATGTCAGCGTGTTCAAACACGGCATTGACGCTCATGTTTCGCGTCACGCGGCCTGTGCTCTGATCCCATCCTTTGAACAGGTTGTATGCAAGCATGGATTCTTCCAGCGTGTAGGCGGGCTTGTCGCCCTCATACACAGCCTCCGCGCCGTATTCCACGGTCTTTCTGGCAAGCTCCGTTCCGTAGCACAGCCATTTCACCGTGTATGTGCGCTTGGTCTCGGTGAACAGCGCCGTGATCGTGCGCGGGCCGCTGATGGTGGCAAGGCTGCCGTCCCATCCTCGGAAAGCGTAGCTGTATTCGTCCGTGCTGGGGCGTGTCGGCGTGTTGATGTCGCCGTTCTGGATCGGGTCGTAGGCGTTGCTGCCCTGGTCGATATGCTCCACAAACAGCGTTGTTCCGTCGTAGTTTTTGAAGGTTACGGCGTGCTGCGTCACAAACTGGCCGTAGGTCACAGTAAGTCCCGGCCACGCCGCAGCGTAGGCCGTGCTTTCGCTCTGGCGCAGGATCGGCACATACACGCTGCCGGTCAGCACGCAGGGCGCATCTCCCGTCACGCCGTTGTCGTTGATGCCGCCGATGGTCAGCAGGCGGTTCAGCAGCTCCGTGCTCGTCAGCCGCCAGTTGACGCCCGTCAGGCGCAGATTTTCCAGCTCCTCCGCCGCGTTTACGATGGCAAGCGCGTCAACCTGGCCGCAATTCTCAATCGTAAGCGTGCCCAGGTTTATGTAGCTTGCTACGCTGAATGTAGAAAGGTTCCAAAGGCCGCTCATATACAGCGAAGCAATGGCGTTCAGCCGTGCCTCCTGCAAGCGTCCGTTCTTGGCAAACCTTACGCCGGCGATGCCGCTGTTCCGGCTGTCGAATTTTTTCAGGTAAAGATTTTTGTTCAGGTTCAGCGAGATTGCAAGGTTTGTGTTGCCCGCCACGTTCAGCTCCTCCAGCTTCACGCAGTTGGCAAGGCTGATGCTCGGCAGGCCCGTGTTGTAATAGCCGCCATCAGCCGTGCCCAGGATCACCTTTTTCACGCGCTTCATGGTGTCGATTTCAAACTGCTGTAAGTACAGCGCGGAAAGGTCGCCCAATTCCTGAATCCATTCGGCGGAATAGATATAGATTTCGCTGTTGCCCAGCGTGGCCACAATGTCAATCGTCACCGGCACGCCGGCATAGGCCCTCACGCGATACGGCGTAGCGCCAGCCAGCAGATTGATATACATATCCGTGTAGGTGGTCAGCGTCAGCTCTCCGCTGGGTTCCACGCCTGCCCACGTCTGCGGGGTGTTGCCGCGCAGTCTGGCGCGGTCTGTGGTCGCCGCGTTCGCCTGGAAGTAGCTGTCCACCAGCGCCTTTTGGAACATCAGCGCCTTTTTCATGTGCAGCTGCAATCGTCCCGTGGCGCGTTCCAGATAGGAGCCATTGCCCATGTTTTCAAGGATACGGATCGCGTTATGCTCCGCGTCCTCGATCCACAGGCTTTCGCAAACCTGTTCCTGGCTGTTGCAGATGAAGTTGTAGATCGTGTCGATGTCCCACGCGCCCGCCGCCTCGCGGTCTCTGTACATAGCCTGGAGCTGCGCGAAATTGTTTTCACGCAGATTGGTGAAAAGCGCGTTGTCCGCCGCGTTGAATACGTTGTCTGTGCCGATGGTGTCCCAATCCAGATAGCCAGGTTCGATGTCCACATAGCCCTGATTGTTGCGGCACAGGCCGGTATCATTATCCCAGTTGAACCAAAGGCCCCATTTGCCCGTCGTGCGCGATTTCGACCAGAACATGTTTTTCGCCCGGTTGTCGCGCAGCAGGAAGAAGATCGTAATGATATGATGCCAGTACAGCGTGTCCATGTCGAAGATGGACGGCGCTTCCGCGATCCATTTTGCCTTGCGGTAGGCCGCCGTGTCCTGGAGATACTGCGTGCCGCCGATGGTAACGGGCGGCGTGAGCGGTCTGCTGGTCGCCGCCGTCCAGTCTGTATCAAAGATAAAGTTCTGTACGGTCTGCCATTCCGCAATGGCTTCTTCCTCGCTATACACATCCTCGTCCAGGAAGCGGAACTCATAGTTATTGTCCCAATTATCGCCGGAAAGGTCTTTGCTCTTGAAGCGCACCACGTCGCTGGGGTTCTGCTTTACTTCGATTACGATAGGATCATACGCAAAGGTATCTTCGCTGTCCTTGCTGGAACACATATTGCCAAGACCAAAGAAGATCGTTTCGTCCGGCTGCACAAGGTCGGGGCCTACCTGTACGGCGCTTGCGCCCGTGTTGTGGAAGAACACCGCGCACATGGTACATTCCAGGCAGTCGCGCACGCGGGGATCGTCCTCTCTGGCCTGCCGGATGCTCGGCTGGAATCGGTTGTACCATTCTGCGGAAACGCGGTTCACGATATGATCCTGGCTGGCCACGTTCTTTTTGTAGTTGAACAGGTTCACCGGGATAGAGCTGTCGATCCCGCGCAGCGCGTAGCCCTCCGGGATCACTGTACCGTCGTCCAGCGTAATGCCGCCCGTAAAGCGAAGGTTCAGGTTGGGGCCTGCCGTCAGCGCGTGCTCCTCGGAGCTTGTGCCCTGCAAGTCCATACTGCCGGTCGCCGTGAAGGAATGGGCCGTTCCGCCCGATACGCGCTTGTAGCGAACGGTGCAGTTCACGCTTCCGCCCGCCTTTTTCTTTGCCGTGCTCATTTTCTCGGCAGAGATCAGCACGCAGTCCATGTCCGGGTTCGCCTGTGCCACCAATTCAAAGTTTACGCCGTTCGCGTCGTAAATGGCGTTGCGCCGGTTGCGTTCGTAGATGTCGCTGCCGTCCGCTCCGTCCACAATGTAGTTAGCCCGCATTTCCGTGCTGGTCAGGTCGCGTCCGTATGCGCGGAACAGATACAGGTAAACGTCCGCGTCCGCGCAGCCGAAGGTGATGTATTGGGTTTCGCCGTGGCGGAAGTTTTCGTCCTCCGCGTACTGCTTGAACGCGAAGGAGGAGCACTTTTCCCAGATCATCATCAGCCGGTCGCCGCCGTCTGTTTTTTTCTGGATGTTGATGTCCAGCTCGGTCTTTTCTCCTTCGCAGACCGGCAGCGTGGCGTGGTTCTGGTTGCCGTAAAGATATACGTTGTTCGCCTGCACGTCGATGCCGCGCCCGCCCTGCAAGCACTTGATGCCGCTGGCCGTTTTGCTGGAGCTGTTCTCGATCTTGTAAACCATTTTCAGCTCCAAACCGTTTGTGATGGCATTCTCGGCAAATGGATCAAGGTTCAGCGTCAGCGTATCGCCCGCCGTAATGCGGATGCAATGCACGCCATCCTCGTCCACGATCACGCCGCCGTTCACCGTGTCGAAGTTCGGCGAAAGCGTGAAGGAATATCCGTTGTTTCTCCATGTCTGCAGATCGGAAATGGTGCTGGGGTCGATCTTGCAGGTCAGCCCGTCTGTGATTTCCTCTGCGTCCACGTCAAGCCCCTGCACGGCGTACTGTTTGGATGCCGTCGTAATGCCGTGCACGATCTTAGCCAGCTTATAACCGGCTGTCAGCGGGCGGTATGCCCACACATGGGCGCTCTGGTCAACGTCGATCTCGTTGATTACGTCGTCATCCTCCATAAGCCGGATCGTCGCCGGGTTCGCGGTGGGGTCGATCACCACATACGGAATGTTTACGCTGGTGTACTGCGTCAGCGGCCCGTCCGGCCATTTCACGGCGATAACAGGCGTAGTCTGCCCAGCCAGCACAACAGCCACAGCCGCTTTCAGGTGGTTGCTTTCCAGCGTCACGCCGTTGATTACCACGGTTCCGTACACTTCGATCATGTGCGCCTCATGGGTCAGGTTTGAAAGGACCTTGGTAAGTCTGCGTCCGCTGGTCGTCACGGTATCGGTTGCAACGATGGTTCCGTCCAGCTTCGTATAGATGCTCTTGCTTCCGTTGCCGGTGGGCGTAATGTAGAAGTTCAGGCTATCGTCGTTCACCACATTGGTGTCCGCAAGGCTCCATGAAAGGGAAAAGCTCTCCATGGTCACGGTAAAGTTACGGGTCGCGGTGTTGCCGTAGCTGTCGGTGACGGTCAGGCGCACGCTGTTCGTGCCGGGAGAAAGGTAATCGTACACGTCCACGGTCTGGTGGTCTCCCTGCGGGATCGTGATGTTGGTTTTCATCACGCCTCCCACATACACAGCCAGGTTGCCCGTGCCGGTGGCGACTTCCGTTTCCTTGTCAATGGATGTGAATTTGTATTCGATCTCCGCTTCACCCGTGCTCTCGATCACGGAGAAGGACGGGCTTGTGTAGATGGAGAAGGTCAGCGCCGAACCTCCGCCGCTGCTTCCGCCGCCTCCGCCGATCCAAACGGGATCCATCACGTCCACGTCGTTTTCGTCGTACATGTGAAGGTAGCCGGTTCCCTGATCCCAATACCAATGCAGCTCGCTCAAATCTGCGCCGCCGCTGCTTTCAATGGGGATCGTTACCTCGCTTCCTTCGCCGTAGGTCACTTTGATGCCGCCCTCCACGGCTTCCACGGCATTGACGTATTCCTTCATGGCGGCCTCCATCTGGACCGTGTTGGAATAGCCGCTCAAAAGGCCGAATCCGCGCAGCGCCGAAATGACCGCGCTGATCTGTACGCGGCGCAGGCTTTCCGTTTCGCTTCCGGCTTCGCCCTCCGGCTGGGTAATCAGGAAGGTTGCCCCGCTTTTAATGACTGCTGCCAGTTGTTTTTCGGTAATTTTCTGTCCTGCCAACTTCCTCACTCCTCCTTATCTGAACGCGATATAGTGATAGACAGCGCCGCTCTTGTTTGTGCTGATGTTTTCCTCCGCGTCGCTGCCCGCGTGCTGATTGACCCAGAATCCGGCAAAGCTGTTGTCCGAATCCTCTCCGGGCAGAAGCGCCGTGAAATCATTGCTCCATACCGTCGCGTGTGTGCTCGAAGTGCTGGCCTTGCTCCGAATCCCGTATAGGCCGACCGCTACGCCGCCAACGATTCCGTCCGTATCGTCCCATACGCGCCCGTATTCGTCGCACAAAATGATCGCGCTTGGGATAAAACCGACATTCACGCCTCTTTTCTGGCTTCCGTCTCCTGTATAAATGCCAATGGCCGCATTGGTTCCGATCAGGTTTTTCAACGCCGTAAGCGTTTTTACGCCAGTACCTCCGGCAGAAAGCGGAAGCGGATCGTCGTTTTCTCCGCACTCTATATCCACCGGCGTATGAGTATGATCCTCTGCGGCTCCTCCCACATCTTCAAGCGTTACCTCATGCGGGTTATTCTTGTTCGTGATATGGGTAATCACGTCAGTAATGACCTTTGCGATTTTCCCGAACATCACGCTCAATTTTTCGCCTGTCGTGATATTCTCCCGCGTTTCGGCAACGGTAAAGGCTACCGTCATGTCCTTCGGCGCAAGGTTCGGCACGTTTCCAAGCCCGACCTGTTGCTTCGTAACCTGGTGCGGATTGCTGCGGCTTTCGGTGTGTGTCGTCAAGTCCTCCGCGAGCGCGTACTGCCGGTGTGGAGAATAAACTGCCGTCACGTTTTCCGCTTCGCCGATGGCAATAATCATTGTCACCGTCTGAATGGTCAAAACGTCTGTGTTGAGCTGGCGCACGATGCTGGCGTTTTCTCCATCGTTGGAATAGGCGTACAGCACTTCGATGTTGTCCTCACCTTTGGCGAAAATGCCCAGCTCGCGCCAGGTGAAATCCGCTTCCACTTCCTCGTTGTCAAACTCGCCCGTCAGCGCCAAAAGCCCCTCCTGGCTGTCGTCCATGTCGGTAATGGAGAAAGCCAGAACGGGCGTTATCAGGTCTGTCAGCGCGTCTGCGCTTTGGCCTCCAAGTGATCCGCTTCCCACCTTGAAGCGCGTAAATGTGATCTGTTCGCCGCCGATGGCACGCATCAGCAGGCTTTTCCCTTGTTCTGTCAGGGCTGGTGCTGTTGCTATCATGTTATCCCTCCACAATCAGCAGTATGCCGTTTTCGTCAAGCAGCATGTTCTCGGTTTCGTCGATATACCAGTCATTTTCTATAACCACGGCGGGCACATGGTACGTCGATTCCTCATAGGTGTACAGGGCGCATCCGGCAAACAGATCATGCTTCCATTTCCCCTGAAATGTGTAGCTGTCAAGCACGCTTCGGACGTTCTTGACGGTCTGAATGGCCTTTGTTGCCCATGCAACCTTTTCGGGTGTCCAGCTTTGCGGGAATACCATGCGGAAATGATAAGGCTGTCCGTTGTATTCCCAATTCTCCTGCAAGGTGGCATCTTCAAAATACCCTGCCATGTACTGTACGATGCCTTCCGGCGTTCCGTACAGCTTGGATAGCTGGCTTGCGTTTCTGATCCATCCGCGCTTGACTTTCATTTCTGCGTTGAAGTCATACGGGATGTTGTATTCCCACGCCAGCTCGTCAAGCCGCCACTCCGGCATTTTCTCCACATTTCCCCAAGTATCAAGGCCCTGCTTGCATATCGCAAGAAAATCCTTTAGACCGGCCTCCAGCGCTTTGGCCATGGCATAGCCGTCTTTGTCGTTTAGTATGAATTTGGGTATGAGCGCCCGGATGTCAAAGTCCATCATCCTTCGATCACCGCCTGATTGATGGTTCCCTTGCAGTATTCGTTTTCGGCGATCTCGGTGTAGGCAATCGTACTATCTCCGTTAAACTCGCTTCCGGCTCCCCATAAAACACGGGTCGCTCCCGCCTGATACAGCATGGCCGAAAGTCTGTCCGGTGCAAACGCTCTACCGATCGTCTGCTCCTGCCATTCTTTGTAATCACGGATTGCCTCGGAGATCATCGTCTGTACGCTGCTGCTGCCGTCATAGGAATAGCGCACATTCAGCGTGTATGGCACAGGCGTTGCCGCGAGCACGCTTACATGGTCTGTCATAGGTCTTTCGCTCTTTGCGGACAGCGCGGCGTTCACAGCAGAAAGCAAGGCGCTCATGCCCGTTTCGCTGGCGGATATGATGTAAACGCCCACGTTTCCGCCGCCCGTGTTCAACGCTCTTGCGTTGATCACCTGGCTGCTTACAGCCTTGGCAACGGCTTCATAGCGCTGCTGCGGCCCTGTGGTCACGCTGGCAAGCCCGGATGTGCGTATGCGCTCTCTGTACGCTTCCTGTTCCTCCTTGTCCTGTCCGCCCGTAGCGCTCACGGTACATACGATCATCGGGTCTCCGTCAATCGGGATCAGGCTTGTCATTTCGGTTCCGGCGATCAATCCGTTTCCGACGCTTCCGCTTTGCAGGCACTCCACCTGTGCGGTCAATTCCTGCGCGGAGCCGGTCACAACAAGGTCATCCACGGTTTGATAAAGCACAGCGCCGTCCGCTGTAAGCGTCGTTCCTTTTGGTATAACGCCCTCAACGCCGGTAGCCTCCAGCGTGATTTTCACGGTTGACTTTGCCGCTTGTGCCTGAATGATGGGGCAGTTTCGGTTTTCACCGATCAGCTCCAGATAATCCCGCACGGCATAGCGCAGCGTTGCCATGCGAAGCGCATTGTCGATTCCTGCGAACGCCTGCACCATGATTTGCAGCATGGCTTGAAGCAGCATTTCCTTTTCGTCTCCTGCATACAAAAGACTACCGCCAGCCTGGGCGTATGTCTCCATCATATCCTGAAGAATCGCATCCGGGTCGTATGTCAGGTAATGCAGCTCGGTATCATCCATTTCTATCAGCTCCTTTCATTTCCGCGAGCGCTCGCGGGTTTCTCATTCTGCTACGTCGATCACGCAGCGGATCACCGTTTGCCCGTTATCCAACGTCGCCGTCCCGCTCACCACTTCCACATCCGGCTCCCAAAGCATCACACGGTCAAGCTCCGGCAAAAGGTACTCTTGTAATTCGCTGATTGGCAAATCCAGCAGCGCAGGGTCAAAGCCGCGCTGCCGGTCAAATGGGATTTCTCCCATACGGCACATCAGCAGATTTTTGGCATTTTGCACCGTTCTCCGCACATAATCGCTCCCGCACTCAAAATCAATCGTGCCGGGTATGTTGCTGATCTCATACTGCGCCATGTGCCCTCCTTATTTCACCATGTTCACTTTCTTGACACCGCCTCCGCCAGTCGCCTTGACGGGTGTGGTCGTGGTTTTCTTGGTTGTCAGGTTGGCCTTTGCCTTTTCGCTGGCCGCCTTGGCCGCGCTGATCGTGTTGATTACGCCTGTAACGGCGTTTTTTACATTGGTTACAGCATTTGCTACTGCCGTCCCGACTTTTGTAAGGATGCCGGAACCGGTGCTGGTCGTCGTTGGTTTCTTGGTAGATGGTTTCTTGGTAGAGCCTCTGCTTCCGCCCCTGCTGCTTCCCGTGGTTCCGTCATATTTGCTGCATTGTTTCAGCGTCCAGTTTACTTCGCAATAGCTCCATTTCCCGGTCGGGGTCATTTGGATGTTTCCGATTTTCGCATCCACACACATGAAGTTGCTCGGAAACGGCTTCGCGCCTGCCGTATAAAAATAGCCGGTATCCCCGGTACGGGCGCACTCGGCCATGGCGACGGCAAGGCTCTGCACGTCAACGCCCAGCGCTGCGTTCAGCACAGCGGTCATGGAAATCTGATAGCTTCCGCTGTTCTTCTTCTTGATGTATTTCTCGCCGCCATTGGTCGTATCCTTGGTTTCCGCGCTGGCGCTGATGTTCAAGTCCTTCACACCGCGTATTTCATTGTTTTTGATGAAAAAGGACAAGCCGCCGCCGCCGCTCCACTTCACAAGTTCGGCCATTGTCTCACTCCCTCCACGGGGCTGTCTCCGGCTCCGTCACGGTCTCGTCCATGTCGCCCTCTGTCAGTTCGATCACGGGAAGATATACCTTTTCTCCGCCCGTGAACATCATTTTTCTTGTCAGCTCCGGGTTGGCGCTCATCAAATCCGCTGCGTATTTCTCATTTTTCCACAGCTCCCGTGCGATACTGTCAAAGGTTTCTCCTCCGGAGCATGTGTAGTAATATCCGCTCATTTCCATTATGCGTACACCTCCACATCATCCCGCAGCCGTTCATGGCTAAGCGCGTCCTTGACCATTTTAAGCAGCCTTGCCTTGTCCGCTTTCAGCACGTCCGAAACGCCCTCTGTGTTCTGCGCGTTGATGGTAGGCGAATAATGCAGCACCACATTGGGGTTTTGCGGGTTCGCGTTAAGCCCTCCGTATCTGGAGATCAGGTCGTCCCAGGTAAACCCGCTGGCCTCTCTTGCTGCGTTCAGCAGCTCCGCCGTTCTCGCGGTATGCTCCTCCGGGATGGCCCATTCAGCACCGGCCTCGCCGAATATGGACGGGGTTGTTGCGCGTCCGCCTTCCGCGTAGGTTTGGCCGATCACAAAAGGAATGATCCTCATGTGCTTGCTTGGCGGCGTGTACGAATCAACGGCTGTGCTGTCGATTTCCGTTTTCACCCAAAGCGGATCGCTCACCTGTAACCCGTCCAGCTCCGCTTGCAGCGCGGCCACGTCCGCCTCCGCCTGTGTGATGTCAAGCGCAATCTGCGTCTGTTGACCCTCCAGCCCGCCGTTTCCATGCAGAGCTGTCCAGTCCTTGTAATAGCTGTTCGTTCCAAAAGCTCCATTGAAGATGCTGTAATCATTTTCCTGCATCCTTGCCTGGCGCGTTGCAATGTCTGTTTCTATCTCTGCCTGTCGCGCAAGCAGGCTGTCCAGCTCCGCTTGCTTTGCGGTCAGCTTTTCATACGTTGCGCGGCTTTCTGGCGTACTGAACAGGTTGTACGGGTCTCTGCCGGTTTCTTCAAAGTTATATTGCATATTTTCGTAAGATGAGGCTGTTGATCCAACACCAAAAGCATTGTCAAGCATGTCGATATAACCGGCAATGATCGGGTTATCTGCATAAGGTTCCAAAAGCTTTGTCAGTTTTCCTTTGCCAAGACCGCCCCACGAGCTGTCTGTCATAGCAAGGTCAATAAGCTGGTCTCGAAGCACGCTTGCCAACTCCGGCGAAAGCTGCATACCTGCCCAGTTTTCCTCCCAGTTCCCGTACTGGTCTTGTGTTTGTGCCTGTACGCCGTTTTTCTGCATCCATTTCAGGTAGTTCCAGCCCGTCGAAAACTCGCTGTCGTTCATCAGCGAATCAAACGCTGCGGCGCTTAACGATCCGTATTTGTCAATAATGCCCTGCCGCGCTTTTGCTTTTTCAAGCTCAAATTCTTCTTCAAACGATGCCCAATCGCCATCGGTCACTTTCCGGGTTTGTCCGTTCAGGTCGGTAAACTCCGTTCCGTTCTGGATGGCGTAATCGAACGCCGCCCGGTAATGCGCCCATTTCGCCGCGTATGCGTCGTCCAGCGCCGCGAGGTCTGCTTCCTGCTTCGACGTATTCTCGTTGATGTAGTCGGAAATGGTGTCCCAGCTCACGCTCTGCGCCTTGTAGAGCTGTTCGTAATATGCCTCCGCGTCCATCTGGCTTTGAATTTCGGCCATGATCTGATTGTAGCGGTCGACGCTGGATTGGATCGCCTGCCGCTCCGCTTCGTTCAGGCTGCCATCCTGCAAAGCCTCCGTCATTTTGTTTCGCAGTTCTTCGCCTACCGCCTGGGCTTCTCCGTAAATGCTGTCATACCAGCCGCTTACGACCTGCGCGGCGGTGTTTCCGACATCCTCCTGCTGCGCGTTTTCGTGGTCTCCGAACATCGCATCCAGGAAACTCATGTCGCTGGCTTCCGCGTTTTCAACTCCTTCCCACACGGCTTTATACAAGTCGTTCGCGTAAGTGTTAATGTTCTTAATTTCTTCCGGCGTGAGCTTTTTCCCGGTCAACACGTCGGTCAGCATCGTTTCCGCGAGCTTGCTGCTCTTGTCCGCGTACTTCGTTTCCGCCGCTTCCAGCGCGGCCTCCCACGTCGCAATGCTCTCCTGCTGTGCGTCAAAGGTCGTTTTCAGTGAGTTGACGTGCTTGCCCAGCGTGTCCAGGTCAAGCTCCATTTTGCCGAAGTTTTCTTCAAAATTGATCTCGTTTAGCTTGCTGAAATAGCCGTATAATGCGCCAGCCGCCATCACAGTGCCAACCAGCAGTGTGCCCTTTAAGCCAAGTGTGGAAACGGCTATTACAATGCCTCCCGCTCCAAGCATTACAGGCCCCAGCCCGGCAAGCGCCGTCAGGCTTCCAACCAGCCCGGACAGCGTAGCCTCATCCATGCTGTTGATGGAATCCATGATGCTGCTGAGCCATCCGGCGACATTCTCAATGGCGGGGGCCAGCGTTTCGCCGACGCTCCGTTCAAATTCCTCCCATTTGGAGGCAAGCGTCTCAATTGCTCCCGTCAAGCCGCTCATCATCAGCTCGGAGCCTTTGGCCGCATAGCCCTCGCTGTCGCTGATTTCCTTGAAAAGACCGGCCATTTTCCCGTTGCCCACAGCTTCGATAAACGCCTTTGCTGCCGCAATATTCCTCGTCGGGAAGATCGCCGCCAGAATCTCGTTCTGCGATTGTTCATCAAGCCCCTGCAATGCTCCGTGCAGGTTCGTGAAGATGTCGATCATGGGCAGCAGCTTGCCCTCTGAATCGTAAGCGGAAAAGCCAAGCCCTTGCAGCGTTTTGGCTGCCTTCGTCACGTTCTCTTCCGCAAGCACCTTGTTCAGCTCGTCCGCGTCCGCTCCAAGCAGGCTCATAGCGTTTTCCGCTTTGGTTGTCGGCGCGATAATACGCATCATGGCGCTTCGCAGTGCTGTACCGGCTGTGCTCCCCGTCGTACCAACGTCGGCCAGAACGGCAAGCATGGTAAACAGCTCTGCTGTGCTGTCACCGAACTGTGCGGCGGAACCCATGCTCATAAAGGCTTCGCCCATTTCATTGATGTTGGTTGCGGAAAGGTTGGATGCCTTGCTCCATTGGTCAATGATCTTGCCGATGTCGTCAAACTCCGTGCCGGTTGCGCCCATCATCTTGACGAGGTAATCCAGTCCGTCGCTCAAATCCATGCTTCCCGCCTGGGCTATATACATCGCCTGCGGGATGCCCTTCACGATCTCCTGATAATTCCATCCGGCGTGTGCCGCTTCATTGATGGCCTTGCTCACGTCGTCGGTGTGGAAAATCGTGCTTGCGGCCCATTGGCTTGCGTGCTCGTCAAGGCCTTGCATCACCTTGGATAGCTCTGTCGCGCTCGTGTATTGGGCGGATAGTGCGTATTCAGCCGCCAGCATATTGTCCTCGTAGCTGCGGTAAACCTGAACGCTTTCCCCCTCAAACTCACGCACATAGCGCCCTATCTTATCCACCGTCGCGCCCAGCGATTCAAGCCTTCCGGCCAATGCGTTAAAGCCGCTTGTCGTCTGCCCGCCGATGATTACATTAGTTAAAAGGTCAACCGCCATCGTCCCGCCTCCTTACGCGATCACGCCCAGGATCATTCCGTGCCCGTCGTCAAACAGAAAAAAATAGACCTTGGCTCCGGGCGCAAGCATTTGATCGCAGGAGATTCCGTTAGCCGTCATTCCTGGCCTGTCTATGCTTTTAATGTCATATTGGAAAGCGCCGTCCGCTTCCCGTTTCGCGGCTGTAATCTCGCCGCGCTCTATTTTCGCTCCCCATTGGAAGTTGTTTCCGCTATTCATATTTCTGCTCCTTACTTGACCGAATCAATCACGCGCAGAAATTTGACGCATGACCTTTCATTGAACAGGTCATGCTCGCTTTCGTCCACAATCCATTTCCCGGCCATGGCCGTGCTGCCAGTCACGTCAACTCGCGTCATGGCTACCAGCCGAAGGTTCAGCGCTGTTTCCAGCGTCATTTCCTCCGCCTGCCGGTTGTGCATCAGGATCATTCCGCGTGCCCAGCGCCCGGCCTGCGCGTTGTCCATGGCCGGAAGATGGGTGAGGATTGTCGAATTGTTTCCTTTGGCTTCCGCATCTCTCGCCGTCGCCTTGCCGTATGGCGTTTGTACGGTCAACATGGAATACTTGGTATTGTCCCGCCGTCTGTATGTCACGCCGTCCTGCTTGCTGGTTATTTCGATGCTCGCCTCCGCGTTCCGTTCCTGCGCAAGCGCAACAGAAACGCCGCGCAAGGCCCCGTTCAGGGCTTTTACGGCAAGCCCTTCCCATTGTCCAATACGGTTCAGAAACGCCGCTGCGCCCTCGTTCTGGCGCAGGATATACGGGTATTTCAGGCCCCCGTCAATGCCGTATAGTTTTCCTTCCATGCCGCACTCTGCGGCGCATTTATCCACGATGCCTTGCAGCGTCGTGTTCGTATAGCTTGCCCATGCTCTCCGGCTCGCAGCCCGCTTTAGGCTCGTTGCCAGGATTCGGTATTGGTCTCCGTCCGGGATAATGGTATTCAGGTACATTCTCCCCGTGGAATAACCGCCGCTTGTGATGATGATCTCGTCGTCCTCCTCCGGGTTCCAGCTATACCATCGGGAGGCATGGTCAAGGGTCAGCTCCAGACTGTCGCACCGTCCCAAGGACACGTCCCGGTGTACGCATCCTGTTATGTTTACGGCGTTCGTTATGTCCTTGCCGTTCCAAGTCAGCTCCATTTCCATGCCTCCCGTCAAATTAAGTCCCCGCTTCGGCTCGGTTCGCCTGTTGTCTTTCCAGTACGTTGTGCAGGGCTTTCCGTATCGTCAAAAAATCCTCAATGGGCATATGCAGAAAGTCCGTCACGGGCGTATGGCACATCATGGCAGTTTCCGTCACTCTTTCGTAAAGCGCAAGCTTCCCGCCAGCGAGGAACCCCTGAAAAAAATCTGTGCCACGCGCATAGCGGCGATACCGTCAGCCGCAGCCATGCGTTCCCGAATATCAGTAGCGTCCAGTCCTTCCGTGCATTTTGCTGCGGATGCCGCGAAGATGGCAAGCGCCTGCGTGTCTGTCAGGTTAAAGGTCTCTCCGTGCCCGGTCGTGCCCGCGTCAATGGCTTTCGCCAGCTCCCACGCAGTCAGCGCATTAAAGTCATAGTTCAGCGCGTCGTACACCTTTTCGCCGTCGTGGATCGGCACTTTCAGTTTGAACTTACCTTTTGCAACGGTTTCGGCCGCTTCCATCGGGTCAAAGGCTGCGGGCTTCTTGTCCTGTTCTTTCGGGGTCATGTTCTTCTCATTCTCGCTCATGATATATCTCCTTTTGCGTCTGGAATGAAAAAGCGGGGCTGCGTCCGGCCAGCCCCGCGCATTTCTTACTTCAACAGCTTCTGAACATCGCCGGAATAGTCCACGCCGTTGATTTTATTGATATTGTTCGGGCCGTCGATCAGCACGGTCTGTACGCCGTCCACAATTTCCTCATAGCGTACCAGGCTGTATTTGTCGGTGCTGCCCCAGGGGTTGCCGGTCTCAATCGTACCCTTTTCGGTGCTCTTGTGCATACCCGTGAGGCGATACTTAACACTTTCAAATTCGATCTTGGTCTTACTGGTGGTGTACTTCTGGCGCACCGTCCTGAACTCGTGCGTGTGCAGGCCGGGGGTTGCCAGAACATGGTGGTTCGTGCCGTTGTTATGGGCAATGCTGTACTCGGCAGCGTTATACTTCGTCGTGTCCGGCACGTCCATGGCCAGCGCGATACCGCTGGTGTCGATGGGAGTAGTGGGGTGCTCCAGCACAGGGAGCACAACGCTGGTCACGTCTTCAATCTCTTTGTTGTTGTCCAGCAGAAGATGGTCAACAACATTGATTTTCATACTCTTTTTAGCCATAGTCTCTCATACCTCCTTACACCACGTCGCTGTTGCCGGTGGCGAAATAGGTGCTGAAACCGTCGTCAACCCACGTCACGATGGCTTTCAGAGACTTAGCCAGCGGCGTAGTCGTCACGCGGAACTCAAACACGAAGTCGCCGCTGTAAACGTCGCTGTTGGCAAGAGCCTCTGCATCCAGCGCCGCCTCGCCGTAGATCAGCGCACCCATGGCTTTCAGCGCGTCAAGGCGGGTCTGTTCCTCGGCAACGATGCTGGCAATGTCATTCGCCGTCATGGGTTTGTCCACGTCGCGGGGACGGCGTGCCTGGAAGTCGTTGCTCACATAGTAGAGCATCATCCGGCTGGTTTCCGACACGTTCACATAGTCCGCGTAGTTCGGGTTGTAGTCCGCCGCGTGCGCTCCCCAGATAGCCCAGCGTCCGCCTACAAAGGCCGCAGAAGCAATCCCGTTCTTGTTCAGCCGTTCGTTGATGATTTCATCATCAAACAGCTTGTCGGTGTCGCTTTCGCCCATCCACAGCTTTTCGATGATCGGTGCGTCGGTGTTGCTGGCGCTGTGATAGGGGATTCCCTCATTTTCTGAAAGCAGCTCCAGGAAGTTTGCTGCAGCAATCACGGAAAGGTGGTATTTCTTTCCATCCACGCCCTGGATCATCGGGAAATACACAGTCTCGTTCGGATGCTCATAGCCGTTGGCCATCTTGAACGCGGTAACGGTTTCCATCGTAAGCGCAGTAGCGCTGTTCATCAGGGGCAGATCGGTAAACATCCACAGATCCCAATGCCCGTTGACCTTCTGGCTGTTCTGATACATGGCCTCGTGGATCGCCGGTACGGAGCTGAATCCGGGGGCGATCAGATAGGCGGGAATCACGCCGGTAAGCTGGTAAACATTCTTCACGGCAAACATGCCGGTGTTCGTTCCCAGGCCGTCGCTCGCGCCAATCACATTCTCGCTGGTCACGGTTTCGGGCGTTACGGTGTCATAAGTGATGTTCAGCGCATCCGCGCCGAGGCCGCTTCCGATGCCGGTAATGACGATGCTCTTGTTCGTCACGTTGTAAAGGATGGTGTAATCCGTCCCTTTCACTTTCCGAACAGGGTCTCCGTCAGTAACGACCGTTTTCACTTCAACGCTGTCAAGAATGATGCTTTCAGCGTTGCTGATGGTGATGCGGTTGTTTACCGGGGCTTTCTGCGTGCTGGTGGGCGAGGCCGCCTTATGCACGCCGGGGTCGAGTACGTTAATCAGCACCAGCGGGCCAATGCCCTTCGTCTCAAAGAAATGGTGCATTGCTTCGCACAGGGTATAGCTGGCCCAATCGTCGCTGTAACCAAAATACTTTTTGGCCTCCGCGATATTGTGCACCAGCACGGGTTTGCTCACATTGTTCGCGCCGCCCGTAACGGTATGTACCGGCGCGGTTCCGACGCATACGATGGCGCTTGCGCTCTCTCTGGACACGCGGTTGCCATTCGCCTGCGAATCGCCATACGCGCCATGCAGGTATTCGCTCATGGTCATTCCTCCTTATCTCAAAAGTCTGTTCACTTCGTCGTTGTATTCGTCCGCGTGGCATTGGAACGTGACCGTTACCATGCCGATAAACGCGGGCCTGCGGTCTGCCACGAACTTTTGATCGCTGTAAAGTCCGTATTGGCTTTCCGCTTCGTTCAAAAACATATCGGTTCCGGGGATTCCCTTGGTTGAAAGCAGCGCGTCCTTGAAATCGTCCATCCAGTTGAGCAGCGTTTCAAGCCCGTCCTGTGATCCTTCGCGTATCAGGCTCATGTCATATTCGCCATTCATGGCGCTGTCAATGAATCCGGGCAGCCTCACGCCGTCCTCATACACGAAAAACATCACCTGGGCACTCAGGCTTTGGCCCATTTCCTTGGGTCTGTGCACATTGTTGTATCGGTCAAAGCGCTGTTCTTCCATGTATTTCAGGTTTCCGAACGTCGGTGCAATGATGATGCCGGGAGATACGTTCAGCGGGTCGATTTCGCCGGTCGGGTTGCTTTCGTCCGGCCTCATGGGCGCGTAGGCAAGAAACACTTTCGGCTCCTGCCGGGCGATCTGCCTTACGTCCATGTTGGGCGCGGGTGTTTTCATGCTGCGTCCCTGACAGATGGTTTCATACGTCCATTTCTGAAACTTCCGCAGCCTCTCAACGGTTCTCATTCGCCTGCCACCGCCTTGGGCGATACAGTAGAAAGCACGATGGTCAGCATCCCCATGTCCTCCTGTATCTGCATGATCTTCATGTGCCTGTTGTCGAAATAGCCGTGCTCATTGGGAACCTTGCGTCCGGGCCAATCCTCCTCGCGCACATAAACCACCGTTTCACGGGAGTTGTTGTCCCACGATATATCGTTCACATTGTTGTTTTTGCGTTTCAGCGCCGTTTCCTCGTCTGTTACGCAGTTGAATGTGATCCCGTTCCATGTGTGGTTGTCCGCAAAGTGATCCTGACGCAGAAACACACGGCTGCGGTCTGCTTCAATCCGCTCTTTTAGGCTCATGCTTTTTCACATCCTCGCGCTTCCCCTTTGCTTTGGGCGCAGGGGGAACGGTCTTGTCGGGGGAAGCCTTGCCCTGTTCGATCAGGCGCACGGCGTATTCATCCGGCACTTCCTGGGCGATGCCTGCGTAAATGATCCTCATTTTCTGCTTCCTCCCTTCTTGCTGCGGGATGTCTTGGGCTTATCCTCGCTGTCGTCAACAAGCGCGGCGGAAACGTCCACTTCCGGGGGTTCCGGCTCCTGCTCGTCCGCTTCCTCGTCTGCTTCTTCCGGCACGGTTTCCTCGTCCTCGCGGGCGGGTTCCGCTTTTTCCTCCGCAGTCGGAACGGCCCTTACCGCCGAAGGGGCAGGGTCGGGCGCGGTCTTACGGATCGCGCCCGTTTTTAGAAGCCGCTGGATAAGCGCTTCGTCCAGGCCGTCAGGCAGCACCTCGCCGGGCGTAAAGTCGGTTCCGATGTATTTAGTTGCGATATACATGCGGCTCTCCTTCCTGCCTTACAGCACGCTGCCGATCACCCAGCCGTCAATGTTTTCAGGCACGATGGTGGGGCGGGAAGTCAGGCGGTTCTTGGTGCAGTTGCTTTCCACGCTGGAATACTTGAGGGGCACTTCCTTCTTGATGTAGGTGATAGGATCGCCGTCCGCCTTTTCCACCTGGGTGATGGGGCCGTGGTATTCTTTCAGCATACCCTTGTAGCCCATAATCAGCTTGCCGCTGGGCATGATGGGCTTCACAATGCCGTCGTCGTCCACAAAAGTTCCGGCAAAGGAATACATTTCCACACCGTCAATGTTGTGGCCGATGAAGCGCATGCCCTGTCCGCGATAGCGGGTATTGATTTCTCCGATGTTCACGTTGCGGATGTCCAGGCGCTTCACATAGTCGCTGTTGTACAGCAGCGCATTGGCTACGTCCGGGGCCATGATGATCCATTCCACCATGCCAAGGCCGGTCTGCGCCAGGTCGAGCATCTTCTGCATATCGCTTTCGATCTTCGCACCGGCCTGATCCCAGTTCGCGCTGTCGAGGCCAGGAGCGAAGTTGTTTGTGAAGCCGTAGTCGGCGATCAGGTTGGGCCGCTTGCTGCGTCCTTCGTTGGTGTATTCAAACAGCTCCAGCTTGCCGGTAAGGGCAACCTGGCGGGCCATGTGCTCACGGCGGCGCTGGATGGCCTTGCGCATGTCCACAAGGTCTTTCGCCTGCATCTTCTTGGCGCGTTCGGCGGGGGTCATAGCGCCCAGCACGCGCTCTCCGAAGGTGCGTCCGTTAAGCTGGTTCGCTTCGATCACGCGCTCCGGCGCAACGGTCGCAAAGCCGATTTCGCGGGTCTGGAAGCCGTCACGCTCCATCAGCACGCCGCCCGTGCCGGGATGAACCACGGGAGCCATCTTGCGGCTGCCCTTGCGGTAGTCGTAAATGGCCTTGTCGTCCTCCACCGTTCCGCCATCAGCAACGGTCATATCGTGCAGAAAAGTGTACTCCGGTTCCATCAGGTCGATGGCCGCGAGCTGTGCTCTGGTATCATAGATGTCCATTCTTCATTTCCTCCTTTCGTATTATCAGGCCCACACGGCGTAGAGGGTCAGGTCTGCGTCGGTGGTATAGCTGGCGGCTGCGGCGTAATCCGTGCCGTTTCCGTCAGCCTTGGTATTCCACTTGGAGAAGCTCTTGCTGTCAGGCGCGGTGAAGCCCAGCTTTTCTGCGCTGTTGTTCAGGATCGTGTAGCTTTCACCGGCCATTTTCGTGTCGGTCACGTCGTCCTCTGCGGGGTTTGCCGCGTTGTTTGCCTTGTAGGTGATGGTGTAGCTGCCGTTATCAAATTCACCGGCGCTCTCCATGCTCTGGCCGACGAACATGCCCTGCTTCGCCATGGAAACCTTGTGTGCTGCGGTAACAGCCGCATAAACGCCGCTGTTGTTATACTTAACCTTTCCGTCGATGAAGCGCCCGGTCTGGTACGCGGCAGCGTTCTCGGCAACAGAACCGTTGCCGGTGTCGATCTCCTCATTCAGCACAGCCAGCATATAGCCGGTCGTGATCTGATCGCTCGCGGCGGGTGCCCAGAAGCCGCTCGCCTTGCGGTAAACGACTGCTCCGCGCGGGACGGTTCCGTTGCCGGGTTCCATGGGCACGGCAATGGGATGTCCGTTCATGGGATCGTGCAGAAGATGTTCGGGCGTGCTCTGCCCGATGATACCGTACATATTAGCCATTTTCATTTCCTCCTTTCCTCGGATCAGAACATATCGCCGTCAGCGCCGCCGCGATACGCCTTTGCGTAATCGGCAATGCTCTGGGCGTTCTGTTTGATCTCCTGGTCGTAATTGGTTTTGTTGTCCTCGGCAGCGCCGCCGGTAACGGCCTGCGCGGGCTGGGTCTCATTGACCCGTGCAGTCTGGTGCGCCTGGCCCTTCTGCTTCATGGCTGCAACGATCTGCTTGTGGAAATCCATAGCGGAAGTGCCGTTGTTCTTGGCTTCCTCGGCCATCTGCTGATACTCCGCTGTGGGCGGGGTGATCGCGTCGATGTCCTCCCGGCGCTGCCGGTCAGCGGTGATCGCGGCCTGCTGAATCTGCTCCAGCAACGCCGGGTTTTCCGCGAGAAGCTGTTCCTGCGTGATGTCTTTGATGTCCATGGGGTTATCCTCCTCGTGATTTATTTCAGTCGCATCCCCGGCAACTGGAGCTGCGTTGCTGACGATTGTGTTTTGCGGCGCGTCCTCTTTGACCGCAATCTGTTCCGGCACAGCCTTGTAAAGTCCGTGCATCAGAGCCATTTCCTGGCTGGTTACGCAGGCGGCGGCAGGGAGGGCTTCTCCGCTCATTCCTTCGTCTGCAACAGCGTCGGCAAAGCCGTATTTGACCGCTTCCTCTGCGGTGAACCACTTTTCGTCGTCCATCCAGCGTTTGATCTGTTCGTCCGCCTGGCCAGACTTCTGCGCGTAGAATCCACGGCTCGTTTCTTCAAGCTGGCGAAGATGCTCCACGACCTTTTCAAGCTCGTTGGCATTTCCCCAGGCTCCCGTCCACGGGTTATGGATCATGTATTCCGATCCGGGCGTGATCGTCACACGCGCGTCCGGGATGCTGGCTATCAGCGTCGCCGCGCTGGCGCACATCCCTTCAATGCGGATTTCAATGCTTTCAAATCCAGCGCCTGTCAGAGTGCCGCGCATGGCAACGGCCTCTGTCACGATGCCGCCAGGGCTGTTGATCCTTAGTTTCAGCTTTTTCGCGCCCTTGGCTTTCAGCTCCTTGATCGCCTTGTCAAAGTCGCTTGCGCTCTTATCGTTTGGAAAGTTCTCTTTGTACCATTTACCAAAATCCTGCACGATCTCGCCGTACAGCATGATTTCGCCTGTATCGTCCCTTCCCGCGCTCATATTTGTGCGGAAAGCGATTCTGAAAGCGTCCCTCGGCATTACTCCTCGTCCTCCTTTTCTTCCGGCTCGTCCTCGTCCTCGTCGTCAGGCGCGGACGGCTGATTCTTTGTCTTTTTCACCAGATCGGCAAACTCTTGCAGCGCCTCCAGCTCGCGCTTGCGCTGACGAACGTTGGCGGCCCAATCGTTGCCGTTGTATTCGCTGGCCTCCTGCTCCTGGGTCGTGATGTTCTGCGCGATACGCATTGCCGCAGCATTGACTTCTTTAAGAGGGTCAACGTGGCCCATGCTCGCGCCCATCCAGGTGCATCCGCACCACGCCTGCCGGATCATCGGATCATCGAAAAAACCAGGCGCTTCAATGCGCCCGGTGGCAACGGCTTCGGAAAGGAACTGCTCGTAGATCGGCTGATTGAAGCTGGCATTAAAGCGTGTTCTGTACACGCGAACCGTGCGCCAGAAGTCCAGCAGCGCGGCTCTTGCAGCCGTATAATTGCTCTCGTATTTTTTGACGAGCACTTCCTTTGGGATCGTCATGCTGCTTCCGATCACAGTCTCCATGGCGGAAACATATTTGTCAAAGGTCGAATTGTTCCGTGTTGGATTGACCTCATGCACATGCTTTCCGTAGGGGAGATCGAGCACAACGCCCGGCCCCAGCTCGTAATGATAATCGTCGTCCGTTACGCGCTCGTCCTCGTTTACAACGTCCTCCAGGCCGCTCACGCCGTCGTCCTCGGTGCTCTCCAGGAACACACTGAACATGCTTGCCACAAGGTTGGCTGTCAGCTCGCTTTTGAGGTAGCGGTCTATCTGTTTCAGCAGTTCGATTTCTGCCGCAACAAACGGAACGCCCCTGCGCTGCTCCGGCCTCTCGCTCACCATGATATGCAGGATGTTCGGTTCTCCCGTGGCGGAGCCGTAGGCATCAATGCTGTTCCATTCAAGCTGTTCCGTCACGCTTCCGGCCAGCGGGTGGTGGTTTGCGATATGATATTTCACCACTTCGCCCTCGCGGTTGATCTCCACGCCGTCGATGATGCGCCCGCCGCCGTCAAGATTCTTGATCTCGCTGTCTCCGCTGCTGTCCGGCGTGCAGATGCGGTCTGCTTCCAGCAGCCGCACCGTCAGTTGATAAGGCGTGCGTTTGTTAGGCTTCATCGAAAAAAGCGCGAACACGTCCCCGCTTACCAGCATGGAGAGAAACGCCAGGTCTTGCAGTTCGTAAAAGTTCTTGTGCCTTTCCGCGTCGCAGAAATGGTTTTCGGCCCACAGCTTCCATTCGCGCAGGATCGCACGCTCCGTTTCCTCGCGCACTTCCTCGCTCATACCCAGATAATCCCCGTCGATCTGCGGGTGAGGGTGGATGCCCCATCCAACAACGCTTGTCGTCAGCGTAAGCGGCCCGCTTCGTGCAAGGCCGCCGCCGTCAAACAGGTCTCGGCTTCTCTGCCGGAGTGTGCTGCCGTGCTCGTCGATCTCGTCCTCTGCCGCGCCGCCGTTTACGATCCAGCCGACCATGCTGTTCAGGGTTTGGCTCGCGCCGTGGTTCCCGTAATTCATGCGCGGGCTGCCGCTTCCGCCGCGTTTTCCCCGCCTGTTCTCTTTTCCCGCGTCCTGCTCGTTCATGCGCCGGTTATAGGCTTTATTGGCTTTTTCAGGGCTGACAAGGAACAGCATACGCTCTTTCAGCGTAGGGTCTTTCTTCGCCATCGTTCAGCCCTCCTCATAGGTCGCGGGGGACAACCATAGCGGCGCGTTTCGTCCTCACGTTGCCCTCCAGCCCTTCAATCGTTTTTGCCAGTTCACGGATGCGCTGCTGGATCACCGGCAAATCCAGGGAAGTAAATTCCCGCGTGCCGATCTTGTAGCTCTTTGCCTGTCCGCCCACAAGGGCGATCTCCGCCTCTTTATACAGCGCAAGCAGGCTTCGCGCCTCCGTCAGCGTATATGCGGAAATGAACGCCATCCTATCGACCTCCTTATACCTGTATTCCCTTGCTGAGTACGCGCTTTTTCTTGCGCTTCTCGACTTGTTCCCGTGTCTCGATCTTCTTTTCTTCTTTCCCGTTCAGAAGATTTTCCATTTTTTCAAAGTTCCAGTTGAAGTATTTATAAGCCGCCCTCGCGTAATTGCGGCAGTCAAGCGGTTCGTTACGCTCGTAGGTTTTTTCCCACGAAACCACGGTCTGTCCCATCCTGCGGTGAAGCACCATTTTTTCGGAGATCAGGCCACGGAAATATTCGATGTCGTAGCCGCAAGTATAGTCCTTCGGAAAGTGCATATATCGTGGCCCAGGTTCCTCGACCGATGTCGCGTACATGATGGCCTCTTTCCCGCTGTCAACACCGATCATAAATCGCGTAGCCTTGTCTTTGCCGTTGTCCTTCTTCATCAGGCGCACATACGGCTTATCGCCGCCCTCGCCCTTGACGGCATACAGGCGTTTTGTGGAGCGCTTGGCGCACTCGCTGTAAACCTCCTGGGTAAAATGGCCGCCGCTGTCCATGAATGAGGCCAGTATTCGCATTTTCATGCCGTTGGGCAGCTTCCACTCTCTGTCCAGCAGATCGTCGATTTCCTGCCATACCTCCGGCGCGTCTGCGCGTCCGGGGATCACGCCCTTGGTGATTCCCCAGCTCTGCTCGTCGCGGCCCCAGCCGACAACCTCATACTCCAAACGGTTATCCTGGGTATCTATGCCCATGGTCAGCACCAGCACGCCGCTTGGCACTTCCGCGTTATAGATTTCGCGCCTGTTCAGCAGCATTTCCGGCGCTCCGCTTCGGTCTCGTGTTTCCCAGCTTTCGCCCAGCATGGTATTCACAAAAACCTTTAACAGTTCCGGGTCGTCGTGCGCTTTCAGGAAGCTCCTGCAAATATCCGTCCAGTCGCTCCACGGAGACATAAAAGCGTTCAGCCGGAATGAGCGCACACCCGCTTCAACGGCCTCCGGGTTCTTGGAGACCCATTTTGCAGGGCAACGTTTTGTGTCGTATTCTCTGGTTTCCGTCTGGCAGTTTGGGCATTGCCAGCGCACGTTACGCACATGATAATTGCGCTCTCCGTCCTCGTCCTTGTATTCCTCTTTGTCAAATTTGATATTGTCAAATCGGATGAAGGAGAATTTTTTGCAATGCGGGCACTCGGTATGCCATTCCTCCCGCGTGCCTAACATATATGCTTTTTCAATCTTGCTGGCCCCCTTGATGGTCGGGGTGGATGTTTTCACCACCTTGCGATTATGCCGGAAGGTTTCAGTTCGTCTTTCTGCCAGTTCCAGCGGGTCGCCCTCTGTACCGGCGCTTGCCGGGAAGCGGTCAATTTCGTCCATAAACACATACCGCACAGGTCGTCCGGCCAGCTCCGTGGGGGAGTTGGCCCCCGTAAACGCCACGCTGCCGCCCGGAAATGTTTTCATTGTGATGGTGTTTCCCGCGTCCCGACTCTTGGCTTCGTACACCTTTCGTTGCAGCGCAGGGCAGGCGCGGATCATTGGGGCCACACGTCGCTTGGAAAAGTCCTCCGCAAATCCGTCTGTTGGCTGAATAAACAGCATCGGGCCTGGGTCAACGTCAATCGCCCGGCCCATCATGTTCAGCTCCAGCTCCGTCTTGCCGACCTGTGCGCTCGCCATAATGACGATCTGCCAAATACCGGGTTGCGTGAAAGCGTCCATGATCTCGCGCTGATAAGGTGCCCTGTCCGTCCTCCACTTGCCGGGTTCGCTGCTGCTCTCCGATACAAGGATTCGGTTGTCGTCCGCCCATTCGCTCACGCTTTGCAGCTTGGGCGGGCGAAGCATCAGCAGCGTATAGATAAACAGTTCAGCAATCAGCCGCCGTCCCTTTTTCGCCATGCCGCTACTCCTCCTCGGCTTCTTCTTCGTCCTCCTGGAGCAGCAGATAAGAGGGAAGAGGCGTTTCCGCCAGTCCTTCCAGCACCTTGCGAATTTCGGTGTCTATGACGTTGTTGATTACCTCCACGTTTTCCATCCCTCGCAGCATGGGGGCAAGCGTGCTCGGAAGGTGGATCATGCCCTGCATGATCGTGTTGGCAATATCTCCCCACATCCGGCGCACATCCTGTACGTCCACAAGCGTTCCCTCCATGCGGTCAACCTCAAGCTGTGTTTTCCGCATTTTCACGCTTTCATGCTGGGCCTTCACCGCGTCCAGGTCGTCGGCTGCGGCGCTCACTTTATCCGCGTTATACTGTGCCCATCGTTGCACAAAAATAGCGAGGTCGCATTTTTTCGCGTCCTCGCCGTGAACAAATAAGGCTTTGTCCTCGTCCTCTTGGGCCAGTTTTTTGTTGATATTGAAGATTTGGCGGAAGGACAGGCCCGTAAGCTCCGCCAGCTCTTTTTTTGTCATGTCCATGGTTATTTACCGAATAGCCGGCCGAAATGATGCACCAGCCGTTTTTCCACAACCTCCCGGATGTCCTTCTGCACATTCTCCTCGCTCTTGTTGATCGGCATCTGGGGCACGCCCAAACCGACAACGTGCACGATGGGGTGGGATTTGTTTGCGTATTTTCTGGTAAACGCAACACCGCCGACCATAAATGGCGGCTGCCCGCCCTGATGCTTCATGGTGGCGGGCATGGTGCTGCTTTGTCCCTTTACGATCTTGGCGTTGATCTTGTAGCGCTTTCCCTTGGCTGGTCTCCCGCGTCCGCCAGAAGCGTGGAAACGTCCGCCGATGCTTCCGCGTGCGCCCTTGATCGGCACAACCACGCCAATTTGTCCGCCGCCCTGGCTTTTCGGCCATCCCACCTGACTTCCGGCCCACGAAGCAGTAACCTCGTAATCCTTCGGTACTTCTTGCCGTACAATGGTTTTCACCTTTTTGCCAGCGTCGTTGAAGGTGCGCCGCATCATTTCTTCAAAGGCCGTCCGGGACATAGCGTTTTTCATGGTGCTGATGGTGTCGGAAAGATGGCTCACATCCACATAGATGCCAGCGCCGCCGTAATTGCTGTTGTAGCCTGCCATAACCCGTCCTCCTTTTGCCCAAAAACTGAAAGAGCAGGCAACTTTTCGTTGTCTGCTCTCCATCCATTTCTACCGACGATAGCATGATAGCACAGATGGCTTCGTGTTTCAAGTGGTTTTTTGGAAAATTTTATTTTGGGTCTGCCAAAATATATTTTTCGCGCCACACCACATCCGCCATGCAGTCCGCTTCCTCAATGCTTTTCCGCGCCCGGTTGAATCCCCATTCCGTCATGTTAAGCTCTCGCCTGATCTCCGCGTCCGGCGTGTCCATGATGTATTTCAGCACAACAAACGCCCGCATGGTTCTGCTTTCAATTCCGTTCAGCAAACGCTCCGCCGTTTTCAGCTCATGCGCATACTGCCGTAGCTGCTCTCCGTGTGTCTCTCCGGCCTCCTCCAGCATGGCAAAAGCATCCTCCAGCCCCTTTGTCAGCACGCCTCCGCCTGGCATCCCGCTGATGTGCTGCGTGATCGAAAGCATCCTGTCATGCTGCCAGTCAAGCCGTCTTTCCGAAGTGTTCACAAGCTGCATCACCGAGAGAACGTCGCACAAAAGGGGGATGTCCCTGTTTCGGATCACTACCGGCTCCTTCTTGATTTCAGCGGTTTCTCCGCTGCCAGGCTTCTCTTTCATCGTCCACCCTCCAAATCCGCGAGCGCTCGCGGTTTTTATTCTTCGTCCTTTTCCTCGTCTGTATCTTTATGCGCGTCGCACCAACCGTAAAGGCCGGTCTCACCCATAAAGTTGCCTCCGTCCTCGTCGGCGCATATATACCTGATATTGCCGTGCGCCGTCTCGATCATCGTGCACCACTCGCAGTCAACACATTCACGTTTCATGATGTCCTCCTTTGAGCTTTTTCTTGATCTCGCTCATTTCCGTTTCCACGCTTCGCACGCGCCGGTCATAATCTACAATTCTGTCATGCGTGTCCTGGATATAGTATTTCACAGAACAGGCATACTTCGTCTGTACGATGTTACGAATGATTGTCTTGATCGTCCACACAATCAGGGCAATGAGCAGCGTCACGACACACACAGCGCCGATACACACCAAAATCCAGCTCACTATTATATCGAACATGCTATGATCCATTTCGCATTTCCTCCTATTGGTTGTTCTTTGTTTACTGTTTGCAAAGTTCAGGAAGGTTCGCCCGTACAAGCGCAGTTGGTATTGGCGGACAAACGGCGTTTCCGCATCGTGCGACCTGTTCCGATTTCGGATAGGGCTTCCCGTCCGCGTCAACGTCTATGATGTAATCCTTCGGGAATCCCTGGGCGTTGAACAATTCGCGCGGGGTCAGCATCCGAAGCCCAATATCCACAATACGGTAATCCTGCCCTTTAACAGTAACAAGGCCCATTCTGTCTTTTGCTGTAACTGTCGGAGCCGGTTCTTCACATGAAACGGCATTGTCTCCATTCCCGTAATACTTGACCAGGAAAGCGCAGACTTCTCCGAAATGATTTGTTTGCGCTGTTTCCGTATTGAGCGGTCTCGTCACTTCCTGCCCAACGCTGTTATTGTTGATTTGAGTAACAGCAACCGCGCATACAGCATTATGGTCGATGGCGGTAACGGTAGGAAGAGGCTTGTCCGATCCGCTTGCTACGTTTTCTCCTCCGTAATACTTGCTGATAAACGTAGATACAAGACCGTATCTGTTGCTTGCATCAACGGTCATGAGTGGCTTATCGACTTCCTGCCCTCGCACGTCCTCGTTTTGTTCGCTGTGATACTGAATCAGGTTCGGTACGGCCAGATAATGGCTGTTCACCGTTGTGATTGTAGAGATCGGTTTCTCGCTGTCCTCTGGTTCGTTATCAAATTTATAGCGGACAATAAACGGCCTCGGATTGTCAATAACGAATTTCTTAATTCCTTTTGCAATCCTTCGCATCGTTGCGTCAGCAAGCGGCCTTACAGCCCTGATTCCGTATTGTCTGTATATTTCTTCGCTCGTTGCGAATATCGACGGGCATGGCAAGGAAAAGTCCAGCACATCCGCAACCGGCTTCCACGCCTTTTTCAGCCCGGCAGCCACTTCGTACCCGGAAGGGTCTCCATGTGTTGCCTCCGGCCATACAATCGGTTTTCCGTCGCATCTTGCTATCAGAAAAAACCGCTTTCTGATCGTCGGAGCGCCATAATCACACGCTCGCAGTTCTCTGTGCTCAACGTGATAGCCAAGGCCCTGCGTCATTTGCATAGCCTGTTCCGGTGTTGGCTTTAGAAAATTATACGCCTCCCAATATGCAGGATTATCAAGTGAGATTCCCGTTGTCAGCATGGACACAAACCCTTTGAAGGTTTCGCCGGAATGAGCCGGATCAGGAACCGTTTTCCCGTCTTTCCGCTTAATCAGCGGCCCCCAGGTCTGTATTTCCTCTACGTTCTCTCTCCATCATGATGACCCTGGGGCGAACAGTCATTGCCCAGCGCAGTATCACCCATGAAAGGCCGCGAATGTTCTTGCTTACAGGTTTTCCGCCTTTTGCTTTTGAAAAGTGTTTGCAATCAGGTGAAAACCACGCAAGCGCAACCGGCTTCCCTTCACAGGCTTCAACAGGGTCAACCATCCAAATATCCTCCGTGTAATGCTTGCTGTCTGGATGATTTGCTCTGTGCATGGCGATAGCAGCAGGATCATGGTTTATGGCAACATCTACGCTTTTCCCGATTGCAATTTCTATCCCGGTGCTTGCCCCTCCGCCTCCGGCAAAATTGTCCACAACAATTTCACAATTATCTTTAAGCATTGATTTTCTCCTGCTTCATAACATCAAAAAATGATATTTGCCCTTTCGTCAGCTTCTCGCGCTGTCGTGTCGGTTCCTGCCTGAACGGGTACAGATCGCAGCTTTTGATCCTGCAATTCTGTACCTCTTTCCGGCTCCCTCCGCTGCACGCGAGGCAATGCTTGTGTATGGCGATCAGTAATTCATCTGGCGTTGGCTTGTTCTTCATGGTTTCACGCTTCCCACGGAAATTCCTGAACGAAATCCGCGCCCATGATTCCGCGCAGGCTCTCTTTCATAAACACCTTCGCGCCAATGTTCCTGCACATCTGCACCGCGTTATCAATCCAGTCCTTTTCGGGAATGATCTTGCCCTGCCTGTTCCCGGTTTCCGCTCCGAAAATGACCCATTCCGGCCAACCGCCTTTATACTTTTCGTTCGGTTTACCCGCAGGCGGCCAGGGCGCAAGCATCGGTTCGCAGCTCTGGAAGGTATGCAGCTTGTAATTAAAGTGCAGCATATCCTTCGTGATGTCCTCCGTCGTGCTTCCAAGCCAGAAATTTTGATCCTTGTCTGTGATGATCCCCGCGTCCTCCAGCGCGTCATACCGTGCAGGATTCTTTGTCAGGAATAAATACTTGTGCTGCGGAGCTTCCCGGCAGGCGTTCAGCACGTCAATAATTCACTCGTCCGGCACCCATTCACCGAACAAGTCCGCCATGCTGCACACGAAGATTGTTTTCGATTTATTCCAATGCTTCGGTTCATCAAGACGGTATTTATGAAAGGTCGGAAGGAAGTCGAAAGGATACGGAGCAATCTTTCCGGCATGAATCCCGGCATCGCGCATATATCCATAAGTGTCCGAGCAGCGAATAGGTTCATTCAAGACAGGATAATCAACAAATATCGGTTGTGATTTCCCGCCGAATCTCTCCGCGATCTTCCGTGCGTAGCAGTATTTGCAACCGTGCAGGCATCCCGTAACCGGGTTCCATGTGCTGTCGCACCAGTCGATTCTTGTTTTCTTTCCCATGCCGTCATTCCTCCACGATCACGATTTTCGGCGGTTCTTTTCCGGCCTTTACGAAGGTTGTTGTCTTTTTGTCCGCGTACTGCGTAAACTCAATCCCTTCGTAACGCAAGCGCCGCAGCTCATTTGGCTGCAAGATGGCATCGTATTTTCCCTCTTTGCCGAGTGCTTCCTCTATCGCCTCGATCCCGCGCCGCACATGAATATCGGCCCTGCATCCATTGACAAATCCCGGAATATAACCGGCGATAAGCTGTACGCCCCAGTTTTCGTCAATAACCTGTTCCAGCGTATTGATGGCTTTCACAAGCCGGATCAGTTCTTTGATCGCGTCTTTCAGCGTTTCCGGGGCAGCTTTTTCTTTGTTCCTGCTCATTTTTGTGCTCCTCTCGACTGATAGCGTTTGAAATGCCCGATGCCGTGCAGCTTTCCGTCGATGCGTTCAGTGTTTCCTCTGGCGCGGGCGTTCCAGCTCCTACCGGCCTTTGCAAGCGTTTCATGCCAGTCTCCGCACTCAATGTAGATTTTCGACGGGTGCAGCTTCCGGCAGGAAAATTTGATGCTCACGTCCGCATCATCGTCAATCTTCCGCACAATGCTGATCTCCGGCGTTTCTCCGCACTCCGGGCAAGGTAGCAGCCTTTCTGCAAACCTTTCCATGTACGGCAGCGCACTTCCTCTAAGCTCGTAATCATGTTTCAGTTTATTCCGTTTCCGCCGTTTTTCCACATCCTCGTCCGAAAGTTCCAGGCGGTAAAAGGATTGTAGAATCAATCTTCCCATGGCGTTGGCTCCTTCTTTATGCGTTTTTGTCTATATCCCTGTATTCCCGGTCAAGCTGTTCTTTCTTGCGCCGGTATTCTTTGCGCTTTCGGTCGTCCTCGTTGTCCTTGATCTGGCTCCGCCGTTCCTCGCGCTCGCGTTCCATGCGATCCTCGTATTCCTCCCGCCGTTTCCGTTCATCCGGCGTTTCGCGGTCTTGCCGGAACGCCTGCATCATTTCGATTCCTTCCGAAACGGTCACACCGGCAGGATTTTTCCCGCTGTATGCGTCGTAAACAAAGGCATATTCCTCAGCATCCTCAACGGTTTTCACACGGTTGCGGCCCCAATCCGCCAGCACGGCAACAGCGTAATCCATGGGGCTGCTGGCACCCTTGTATGCTGCGGATTCAATAATTTTTGTCAGCACACCGTATTCAAACCCGAAATTTGCGGCACGCCAGGCAAGCCCGTTCAGGATGGCCGGTGTCGCTTCCTTCCCGAAGTTCTCCTTCCATGCTGCGGCAGCTTCCTCTCGCGCACGCGCACGCGCAGCAGATTCATCAACATCTTCTTCATCATCTTCCAAATCTCTTTGGTAACGGTTAGGAATACGTTGATAGTTATAGTTTATATTAAAGTCCCCGGTGTTGCCCCCTCTGTTACTCCCTTTGTTGCCCCCTATGTTATACCCGATGTTGCCCTCTATGTTATCCGAATTTTTAGGATTACTTTGGGGATTATCGCCGTCCGTTTCTGTGTCCGGCACTACATATTCCGGGTAAAAATATATCATGCGGTAGGCGGGTGACAGCTTGTTTTTCTCTCCCTTGGTAAATTCGATCAGGCCGCGTTGTTTCAGGCTGTTACGGGCTGCTGCTATGGTGTCATACTTCATAGGACAATACGAGAGCAGCCGGTCATTGCTGATGCGGATAAACTCGTCAGGCCAGACCTTCCCTTGTGCCCGCTGGTTCATGATGTGCATGAGTGCGTACCACAAAAGGCGCTCGCTGGAAGTGAGGTGTTCATCAGTCGCATACTCCATAAATCGTATGTGCTCTCTAACATAGTTGACTATCGGCATAGCTGCATCCTCGTTATTCTGCCCTGTGCAGGCTCTTTTCCGGGTCGAATCCGTCAGGGTAGCGGCGTTTGAGCTTTTCAATGTTCCTCTGCATGGCTTCCTCCAACGTGGAATCGCAATGCAGTTCCAGAATATCGCGCACCGTTACCATAATGCCCACAATATCCGCCTTGGCGTTGGCTCGCCTCCATTCTTCCGGTCTTTCCTGCGGCGCGTCGAACAGCTCCGCATAAGGCCGCATGGCGGCGCACGAAAGGTGAACGGCAAGAAGCTGAATCGTTGAACAGGCGTTGAGCGGGTGAAGGTCTTTGTAAAATCCATCATTGAGTTTTTCATACAGATAGCACAGGCTGTCATTAAGCCCGGTCGCCAGCTCCGCACAGTACCATAGCACGTCTCCGCACTCGTCAATCAGCTTGTCTTTCGGAATGGGCGGGTTTTCTCCGCTCTGGAAGCGCCATTTTTTCACCGCGTCAACGATCTCTCCGCTCTCTCCGATCAGGCCGAGGCATCCGTTTTCCACGCGGTCGTGTCCTTCCGTGCTCGTTCGCATGGCAAGGCGCTGGTATTCTTCAATCCGCATATTCATCCCTCCATATCCTCACACAGATTTTGCTGATCCTGTTGATGATCCGGGCGCTTCTGCGCTTCATCACCATGCGTACCCGCAGCTCGTTCAGCCTGTTCCAAAGCCATTTCTGCACGTTGACGCGCCTCCTTTACCGTGTCGCGGATCGTCATAATGTCATTCCACATACCCACTTGTTTAAGCGCGGTATCGTAGTCATAGGACGGAGCCTCACGGAAGCTGGAAACGCCCCAGCGCGTCAGCACGCTTTTGCGGATGGCTGCGGACAGCTTGCTCACGGCCTTTTTGTCGTCTCCGTAGCCCTTGTTGTCCATGATTTCGCGGGCACGGGCGCGGATCGCGTCGCCGATGTACTTTTCCTGTGTCCGGCTCATGGGCGTTTGCAGGCGAACGCGCTTTTCAAGGTCGGCAATGCGCTGGCTCGTCATTTGCTGCGCTGCGGCGATCTGCTCCATAGCCTCGGTGTTGTGCCGAAGCATTTTCCCGATGCTTTCCATAAGCGGGGCCATCATGTCCCGCACAACAACAGAAACGATCTCTGCCGTCTGCGGAGATAGGGACAATTCCTCGTGCTTTTCCATTTCACCCAATGATAATCCCTCCTTCGATGGCATAGCTTTCCAGGGCTTGACGCGATTTTTCGCACCAGCCCTCAACTGTGTTCAGATAATCCCTGTATGCTTCTTTCTGCTTTGATGGCATACTGGAGAAGGTCGCGTTCATGTACGGCATCCTGGCGCACATCCCGATAAACTCACGCACGGCTGCCCCGAAAACCTCCAGCGTCAGCTCGTCGGCTTCGGTGTGCTCCGCGTCTCCGCGTGCCTGGGCGCTCTGCATATTCAGCAGCTCGTCCTGGGCGCGGTTGAGGGCTTCCTGCTGTTCGGCAATGGATTGCTCCGCGTCGTCAAGATCGGCGCGCAGTTCCCGGTTCTTCCTTTCCAATTCTGCCCTTGCTCCGCTTTCCTGCCTGGCAAGCTCCGCAAAGTGCTGTGCGCTTTCGCGGGCTTGCGCCAGATCCTCGCGGCCCTGTTTAAGCTCGTCGATCAGTTCCTCCGGGATTTCAGGCTCCCGCGCCTCCAGCTCGCGCACGCGGGCTTCCGCCGCTTCGATTTTCGCCTGGGCTTCTGCGCGTACCTGTTTCACGGCCTCCTGTATTTCGCGGGTGCTCATGTTCGGTACATCGTGTTCCTCCATGAATTTTTCTTCCGTCCCGGCAGGGAGGGGCAGCAGCTTGAAGGTCTGTGTCGGGCTTAGCCCTTCAAAGAGCGCACGGCCCCCAAAGCGCTTGTAGCTGGCGATCATGTCCTCCGCCGTCCGCACGCTCACGTCGGCGTTATCCTCCAGCCACTTTCCCCATTCTCCGCGAGATACAAGCTCCTTGGCTTCCATGAACACGCGGGCAAGTTGCCACATGTTCACATTGATGGAAAGACGCAGCGCACGCGCCTGCATGGCAAGCCCGTCTATCACGCTGATTTCTTTCCCGGTTGTGGCGTTGGCAAGTTCGTTCATTTGTGATCCTCCTTAATACTTTTTCCGTAATTCTACATGGCCCGGTGGTGGCTTCGGAAGTCTGCGCCAGCGTGTATAGGCTGTGCTTGCGCTCACCCGATGCCACCCCGTAACCTTGTATCCATAAATTTCGTGGTGCGTAAGCACGCAATTCCATGCGTCGCTGTCCTCTCTTGTCGGCTCCCTTTCTCTTGGATCAATCCATTCGTCCTCCGGGATCGTCTGCCAGTAAGCGTAGAACGGGTTATCGCTATGCTTGTCATAGTCTATAATCATGGAACCTTGGAGCACGTGCCACACAAGCACCAGTTCGCCGTCTTTTTCGGTTGGAACGCGCTCTTTGAGGTCGATCCAGCCGTTAGTGATTATCAACGCCCAATTCCTCCGGCGAAACGCCTTGATCCGTCAGCTTTTGCATCCATACCGCCTTTGTCAATTCGTTGCAATGAGCCATAGCGTCTGACCATGTGGGAAAGCGTTTGTTTTTGCGGTGAAATTGGGCAGCGTAATAAACGCTTCGGATGTCGTGCGGATCAGACGGATCATGTTTCGTCGCGCATACTGGGCAAGTGCCCGGCCCCGGTGCGGATACCGTGATCTCGTCAATCAGGATCATGGCCGCCACCACCAATGTCTCCGAAAAGCTCCGGCATGTAGCCTTTCAGTTTTTCAAGCAGAGACTTGGCCACTTCAAGCATCTGCGGGTGAGGATTGCCGGTCGCTCCGGCTGCGCGAAGGTTCAAAAAGTGCCGCCATTCGCGCATGTTTGCGGTCATGATCAGCTCCGTTTTCGTGGAAAGCGGAAGAACAGCGCGGGCTTCCTCCGGCATACAGCCAAAGTTAAGCAGATTGAAATACTCTCGTTCTGCGGTCTCGCAGGCGGTTTTCCAATACTGTTTCCCTTCGTTGGCGTTTTCAAGATAGCAGGGTTCGATCACCGTGATCTCCCTGCCGAATTTATCCGTGCTGTAATTACAGTAGCGCGTGCTCTCCTGGGCAAAGCTGGCAATCCTGTGGCGCACAATCTCGTTGGCAACGGCCCGGTCAACAATGAATTTCACCGTCATACTGGCGTGCTCAAGCATGGCCTCGTGATGGTTTTTGACAATACCGCGCACAAAGCGGGCAGCGCTGTCCTCTGTGATCCTGTCCTCGCTCTTGTAGCACGTCCGTCCGGCCTGCTCAATCATGCGGTAAATGGCTTCGCGGCCTTCGCCGCCATCGTGTATGTTGGGGCGGATGATCTCATATCCGGCCTTGATGATCCTCATGCTTCCTCCTTTTGCCCTGCTTCCTGCCGTCTGGCCGTCAGCCCTTTATCGGCTTGCGGGAACTGTCGCACGGAGCAGGGCGTGTGAATTTGGTTTTCCACAGCTTTATCCACAATTTTCCCACAGTCTTGCAGCGCCTACTACCTACGCCGCAATGGAGCGCAGTCCGGGAATCGAACCCGAAAGGCCGAATTGGCGCATCCTTGTGATCGTCCATGAGGAAGCCTCGCCTCCTTCACTTCTGATAAGCCTCCCGCCAGGGCCGCGCATAATAGCCTGTCTGTCCAGGCTGCCAAGCGTAGCTGACCTTCCGCTTTGCCATACGAACCCATTTTTACGTTCTGCCCCCGTACCCCGAACGTCCCGTCTTTCCGGGATGCCACACGGTTTTTGTTAAGGCCTGCTTGAATATCATTCCGTGAAAACTTCCACTATGGCCCGTGGCCTCTGGGCAAGGATATATCCTGGTTTCCCCTCCCAACGCCGCAGGCCCTTATCATACCTGCGTCCAGGCGTTGCATTGGAGCGGCATGTCGGAATTGAACCGGCTCCTGCTTCGCTTACGGCGCGACCGTCCGGCGATGCCTTGCACCATACAACAATGCCGCATAAAGCCGGTCTTTCCCGGCTGCCATTCTCCGTTTGAATCGTTTGCAGGGTTGTGAAACCGAGAATTAAAATGTGGTTCCCTTGGAGCGACATGTCGGAATTGAACCGGCTCCTTCGCCGCCAGCGGAGCGACCGCCGCAGCGCTATGCACCATACAACAATGCCGCGTATAATGCCCGTCTTTCCGGGCAGCCAGCCCATTTCGCGGGCAGTAGGTTCAATCATATACCGGGTGCAAATGCTGTTCGCACCAATTAAGCGCCAGGTTGTAGTGCAGTCTGGCGCAGAATACCAGTTCGCCGTTGGCTCCGATCCGCATAACGCTCGCGTCTCTGTTTCTGTCCCCGGAAAATCCAACATAAATCGCGTTGTCCCAGCGTGTTTCGCCAGTTCTCCTGCTTTGTGCCGTCCACACCGTTACCATGCTGCTCAATTTACCTTCCTTCACAAAGTCATTGAGCGCACGCAGCTCGTCCGGCCTCGCAACATGAAACCGCTTTGCCGCCATGTTCAGACCTCCTTGATCTCAATGCCCCAGCAGGCTTTCATCTGTTTGCGCTTGTTGATATATACGCGGTTCTGCTTCGTGGCGGGGCTTTTCGCGTCGTACACCGCCTCAATGCTCATGTCCGGCCTGATGGCCACAAAATCCGCGATATATACGATCCCGCCAGGAAGGTCAAACTTTACCTGTCTGCATACGGTTTTCAGTTCTCCGGCCCTTACGCGAAGCATAAGCTCCTGATACACGTTCGCCTCGTGCTGGCTGTCAAACTTGATCCCGTCGATTTCAACGCGCCGGTTCCCGTATTTCTGCCGCTTTGCGATATTCTCGTTTGCATCGTACAGATCAGATACAGACACGCCGGACGGCTTTGCAGGGGCGCAATAGGTCGTCACTTTCCGGCCCTGCCTGCGTTTCCATTCGGCGTATTCCTCCTCGGTCATTCGGAGCGCCATATCTGCCACCACCGTTTCTTTCTCTTGAAGGGTTTCGGTATAAAGATGGGCTGTTGTGGTTCCGGCTTTAGCTCTGCGTTAATCCACTTTTTCACCAGTACGCCGCCGCCCGCCTGGGGAAGTGCGACGCTTGTTACATCTTCGCTTGCTGTCACTATGACGGATTTATCGTCCCAATACTCGCTGGCCCATATCTTGCGGCTGTTGTTGCCGAAATGCTCCTTGCTTTCCTCCAGATTGTCGTTGACGGCATCAAATTTAAGATCATGCTTCAAACACCACATGATGGCCGCTTGAAGATCAGCGCCCTCCCGGCACGTCCAAAGGATCAGCTTCGCGCCGTTTTCCTGCTCACGGATAAGCGCGTCAATCACCGGCTTCCTGGCTTCTCCGATTTCCGGCCATTTGTTTACGCAAAGCGTTCCGTCAAAATCAACGGCTATCGTTTTCATATCTTTACTCCTTTGCTGAACACGATGGAGAGAGGGGCCTTTTCCTGCTTGATATATCCGCAGTATTCCAGCAGCGCGGCCTTGCTGATTTTCAGCCTGTTTCCAACAAAGGTGTGGGCAATGTTCAGCGTGCCTTGCTTCGCCGCGATATTCAGCGAATATCGGTCACATCCAAGCACCGCCGCCGCTTCTTTCGTCCCGACATGAACGCCCGGCAGCACGGCCAATTCTTCCACGGTCATTTTCATTGACCAGCGGCCTCCTTCTCAATGGAAAAGTCTGTAATATCGAATTTGAGGGTCATTGCAAGTTTTTTTACGGTCTCCAGTCGCGGATTTTGCGTGATTCCTTTTTCTATATCGCTGATAACAGCCTGCGGAACCCCCGACAGGTGGGACAGCTCCGCTTGCGTGAGCTTCGCTTTCTCTCTCTCTTGTCTTAATGTCGTCAATATCATCACTCCTAACCGTCGTTCCGATAATATAATACCGCCATTCCGATTGTATGTCAATAGCAATTTCGATATTTTTGCGGTATAATTAAAGAAAAATCGGAATTACGATAATCGGAGGCGTGTAAAATGGAGTTCCAGGTGGGGAAAAACATCAAGGAAAGAAGGAAACAGCTGCATTTATCACAAGCTCGCCTTTCGGAACTGTCGGGCATATCTCAATCCGCAATTTCTGATATAGAAAATCCGGCAGCCACGAAGCGTCCCAACACCGATACGATCCAGAAACTTGCCGCAGCGCTGCAATGCACCGTTTCTGATCTGATGGGGGAACAGTCAACGTATCAAGCCGCATCGTATGACGGCTTGCTGCCGGATGAAGAAAAATTGATAGAGGATTACCGCAGCCTCAATAGGCAGGGACAGGAATATATCAGGCAAACTATGTATATGGCTATTTCTATATATAAAAAATCTGCTGTAATTCCCGGTATGGAATCTCAAAGGATAGGGTGATTGAATGGGATATGCCGTTTGCGGTTTTCTGGCCTTAATGATTCTCTGTCTCATTATTTCCGCACGAAGATCGAAATACGGAACAGGAGGCTCCGTCAAAATCCAGTTTCGTGATCCAGATACAGGAAGAACAGTTCATGCAGGAAATGGAAATTCCATCGGAAGTGCGCTTGCTGACGGATTTTCAAAAATGTGTGACAGCATTTCCTTATCTTCATCAGAAGATACAATCAGAGGTAAGCTATCTTCTATGAATAACGCCTTATCAGAGCACCGATCCAGAATGTTCAGTAGGGATATTGCAGAATGTGAACTCTATATCAAGCGTGCACAAGGGCTATTGGATCAAAAAGAATCCGAACGGAAGCGGACAGAACAGAAAAAGAGGGAATTGGAGCAGGAAAAACGTCGTCAGCGCGAAGCGAAGGCCGCAGAGCAAGAAAGACAGCGATTGGAAAAAGAAAAAGAACTGTCCGAACGGCAACGGTATATTGCACAACAGCGCCGGATCATGACCGCTTCTATGAGGTACAACGTGTTGCACAGGGATAATTTTCGATGTGTTCTCTGCGGTGCTTCGTCGCAGGATGGTGTGCAGTTGCATGTAGATCATATTGTTCCGCTGGCAAAGGGCGGTAAAACAGAAATGGATAATTTGAGAACGCTCTGTGACCGCTGCAACCTGGGAAAAGGATCGAAAATAGAATGATGCAGATAACAAAAAAGCCCTTGCCGTTTCCGGCAAGGGCCGTGATACTCGCCAACGCCAATTTTTGAGGATCACATGGTTATTTTACCATGCTTTCCCTGTATTTTCAAGGAGGAAAACATGATTTGTCCAAGATGTAACAAAGAAATTCCTGATGATGCGGCCTTGTGCCGCTATTGTGGCCGCGTATTCCAGCGAAAACCCGTTTCACACGTTCACCAGCGGGCAAACGGAACCGGCACGGCATATAAATCCGGCAAGGGATGGATGGCAGAGATCACCGTTGGATGGTTCACCGACGAAAACGGAAAGAAGTTCCGCCGCCGCCTGCGAAAGAGCGGATTCAAGACGCGGACAGACGCGCTCGCGTATGCTGCCACCATGTTTGAGCGTGAGCACAAGAAAAAAGCGCCCCAGCTATCAGAATATTGGAGGACATACAGCACCGGAGAAATGGAAAAGCTGTCCGATTCAAAGCGAACGGCCTATCAAATTGCCTGGAACAAGCTGCAACCTATCGCGCTTCGCGCCATTGACAGTCTCTCTGTTGCTGATCTGCGTCTGGTCGTATCGGAAAAAGCGCAAACCTATTACCCTGCGCGAGACATGAAGGTGGTGCTGTCGCACTTATTTAACCTCGGAGCGGCAGACGGATGGTGCTCAAAAGACCTTCCATCCTTCATTATCCTGCCGGAAAAGAACGAAACCGCCCGCGAGCCGTTCACGGAGGACGAGCAAAAAGCCATCTGGAAAGCCTATGAATCCGGCTGTGCCGATGCAGCGATCCCGCTGATTATGATTTATACCGGCATGATGACAGGAGAAATGCGTCAGCTCTCCGTGGATATGATCGACTACGAAAACCGGCGCATTACAGGGGTCGGTTTGAAAACAAAAGTCCGCAAGGCCGCGCCCGTATATCTTCCGGCAGATATTATCCCAGTGCTCCAGGACGCAGCAGAGGGTAAGACCGGGCGCGTATGGCCATGTTCCGAAGATGATTTCTACGAACGCTATTATGCGGCACTAGAAGTTGCCGGTGTGCGTCGCCTCACGCCGTACTCATGCAGACATACAACAGCAACGGCGCTTGCGATCTCGGAAAATATCGCGCCGGAGACCGTCAGGAAGGTCATGCGCTGGTCAACAACGGCCATGCTCTCGCGTTATGCCCATCCCAACGATTCAGACGCGCTTGCCGCCGTGGACAAGCTCAAACGCAAGTCCGACAATCAAGAGGATGCGTCCGAACCTGATAATCAATAATGTGTAGCCTCTGAAAATCAGGGGCCATAGCAGGGGCCATAGGCAAGAATAAACGGGAATAGATGCCAATAGGCAAAAATCGTCTCCGTCAGAACATACAAGAAAAGCCCCGAAAACATAGTGTTTTCAAGGCTTTTCTTCATTGGCGGAGAAGCCGGGATTTGAACCCGGGCGGCGCTTATCGCACCCTACTCCCTTAGCAGGGGAGCCCCTTCGGCCTCTTGGGTACTTCTCCATGTCAAGATCGTATGCAGTTGAGAGGAAACTGGCGGAGAGAGAGGGATTCGAACCCCCGGTGTCTTGCGACATCACTGGTTTTCAAGACCAGCGCCTTCAACCGCTCGGCCATCTCTCCTCATCACCAGCTTCTCGAATATAGCACAGATCCGCGCCTTTGTCAAGAGCGATCTTTCGGGCCCAAGCAACGCTCCCGCGGGGCTCCTTCCAAAGATCCCGGTTGTCATCCGCCGCCCTTCTGTGGTATACTTGTAGACGATCCCATAAAGTGAAGGAGGACACTGTGATGGATCTCGACGTCAGCAATATCGATATGCAAGAGCTCATCCAGGTATGGCATAAGCTCAGCCCCGCGCTGCGGCTCTCCCTTTCCGTCGTGCTGGGCGCGCTGGCCGTGTGCGCCGTGGTCTCGATCGTCGTCTCGATCTACCTGGCCATCAGCTACCACCGCTTCAACAAGCAGCAGAACAGCGTGGGCATGACCGGAGAGGCCATCGCGCGTCACATCCTGGACGAGAACGGCCTGCAGAGCATCGCCGTCAAGAGCTCCGGCTCCTTCCTTTTCGGCAACTCCTACAGCCATTATTTCCACAAGGTGCGCCTGCGCCGCCTGACCTGGAAGAAGACCACGATCAGCTCGCTGGCCATGGCCTCGCAGAAGTCCTGCCTCGCTATCCTCGACCGCGACGGCGACCCGGACATGGCGAAGCGCGTGCGGCTGACGCCCATCATCTATATGGGACCCATCTGCTGCCTGCCGCTGATCATCATCGGCGCGGTGCTGGATGTCATCATCTTCAACTCCACCGGCATGGTCACGGCCGCGGCGGGCATCCTGGGCCTGGCCATGTATGTCATCTCCTTCATCATGTCCATCATGGTGCTGAAGTCGGAGAAGAAGGCCCAGGAGCTGGCCTATGACGTGTGCCGCCGCACCGGCCTGGCCACCGAGTCTTAGATCGACGACATGAAGACCCTGTTCCGTCTGTACAACATCGAATACATCAACAACATGGTCACCGCTCTGCTGTAGATCCTCCTGCGGATCCTGAGCATCCTCGCGAGGGCCGAGCTGAAGAACAACAGCAGCAGCAGCAAGGACTGACGGCCGCGTCTTTCCGCAAAAAGAGCAGCGATAGGCACCATGATGCCCATCGCTGCTTTTTGCGTACATGCTCTGTTCAGCGGCCCTGCCCCGCCTCGATGACCCTGCGGCAGCAGGCCCGCGCGCGCTCCGGATCCACCTTGAGCACGGCGCGGTCGTAGGTCAGCAGGCCGTTCGTCTCCTCCTCGACATCGGAGAGCTGCGTATAGATGAAGGCGCAGAAGCCCTCCCGTGCCAGGCGGACGCAGGGCTCCCACAGCGCCTCGAAGCTCTCCGTCAGCGCGTCGGCCCCATCGCAGCGGCCGTAGCCATAGAGCGTCTCGCTCCAGCAATGGCCCGGCACCTGCCAGGTGCAGCCGCCGAACTCGGTGAGGGCAGGCACGCGGCGCGCCTCCCTCTTCGGACGATACATCTTGAAGAAATACTGGTGGATGCTGATGATGTCGCCGCCGCCCTGGTCGAACCAGCCGCTGGCGTGGTCGATCCAGCGGGTGGGGTCCAGCGCGCGGAGCCGCTCCGTCACCTTCAGGGCATCGAACTGGCCCCAGCCCTCATTGAAGGGGCACCAGCACACGATGCTCGGGTGACCGCCCAGCAGCCGCACCGTCTCCTCCGTCTCCCGCAGGAAGCGCTCCCGGCCCGCCCTCTCCGTGCGCGAGAACAGCCAGCGATGGAGCGCCCCGTCCCGGATGCGGATGTGCCGCACGTTCAGCAGCGTGGCCAGGTAGGTGGTGAAGAGGGCTTTGTTCCTGCCGCCGCCGTTCACCATGTCCTGCCACACGAGCATGCCCAGCCGGTCGCAGTGATAGTACCAGCGCTCGGGCTCCAGCTTGATGTGCTTGCGGAGCATGTTGAAGCCCAGGCGCTTCATCCGCAGGATGTCCTCGGTGAAGGCCTCGTCGCAGGGGGCGGTCATCAGGCCGTCGGGCCAGTAGCCCTGGTCCAGCACGCCCGCCTGGATGCAGGGCCGGTGCCCCAGGCAGAGCCGTCCGTCCTCGATGGTCAGCGACCGCAGGGCGAAATAGCATTCCACACGGTCGGCCCCGGCGGTCACCGTCAGGCGGTAAAGGAAGGGCTCCTCCGGGCTCCACAGGCGCGGGTCAGGCAGCGTGAGCGCCGCCTCGTTCCCCGTTCCGTCGGCCTCCGCCAGGATCGGGGCCTCCGGGGCCGCCATGCGCTCGGGATGATCGCGGAAAGCCGCCATCTCCCCGGTCTCGGCGCGGACCGCGCAATGGAAGGGCTGTCCCCCATCCCGCTCGACCCAGACGCGCACCCGGCCGGTATCGGCGTCGCCCTCGACACGCACCGCCGCGATCGCGTCCCGCGGCACCCGCTCCAGCCACACGCTCTGCCAGATGCCGCTCTGTGCCGTGTAATACATGCCGCCGCGCTTGAGCAGCTGCTTGCCGCGGGCCATCGTGCAGCGCTCGGTATCGTCGCGCACGCGCACCGTCAGCTCATGCGTTCCGGGCCGCCTCGCGTCCTCCGTGATGTCGAACGTGAAGGGCAGATAGCCGCCCTCATGCCCGCCCAGCGCACGATCATCGACCCACGCCTCACAGCGCTGGTCCACCGCGCCGAAATGCAGCAGGAGCCGCTCCTCCGCGCCGGGCACCTCCTCCGGCAGGGTCCGCCGATACCAGAGCCGCTCGCCCGGCCGGAGCTGCCTCTCCACGCCCGAGAGCGGGGCCTCCGGCGAGAAGGGCACCCGGATCGTGCCGTCCCAGATGGCGGGGCGCTCATCGCTCCGCGTGATGGCATAGTCCCACAGCCCGTCCAGACTGAGCCAGTCCCGGCGGACCATCGTGGGCCGGGGATAGCGCGGATCCGGATCGGTCCGCGTGACCACGGTCCGCAGCCGGGTCGCATGGAGCCCTGTCTCCTTTTTCGTCAGCACGGCATCCTGCACAGGTCTCACCTCTTCCTCCGCAGTATAGCACATCGGCGGGGCGAAATGCATACGGTATGCAGGACCGCTGGAAATTTTTCACCTTTTCCGCTCCATCCGGTCCAAACTGTGCTATAATATCTTCCTTCTCTTTATTAAAGAAGCCACCGTATATCGACGAAAGGTGTTGACCGAACGATGAAGCATCTGCTCAAGCTCCTCGATCTTTCCGCCCAGGAGATCACCGACCTGCTCGACCTGGCCGATCGGCTGAAGGCTGACAACAAGGCCGGCCGCAAGCATCCCATCCTGGCGGGCAAGACCCTCGGCATGATCTTTGAAAAGTCCTCCACCCGCACCCGCGTCTCCTTCGAGACCGGCATGTATCAGCTGGGCGGCAACGCGCTCTTCCTCTCCAACCGCGATCTGCAGATCGGCCGCGGCGAGCCCGTGCAGGACACGGCCCGCGTGCTGAGCCGCTATCTGGACGGCATCATGATCCGCACCTTCGCGCAGCAGGAGGTCGAGGATCTGGCGAAGTACGGCTCCATCCCGGTCATCAACGGCCTGACCGACTTCTGCCACCCCTGCCAGGTGCTGGCGGACCTGCAGAACGTGCGTGAGCACAAGGGCCGCATCGCCGGGCTGAACATGTGCTTCATCGGCGACGGCAACAACATGGCCAACTCCCTCATCGTGGGCTTCCTGAAGCTGGGCGCGCACGTGGCCATCGCCTGCCCGAAGGCCTACCAGCCCGACGCGCAGATCCTGGCCTTCACCGAGCAGTATCCCGGCATGTTCCTGATGACCGACAAGCCCGCCGAGGCCGCGAAGGACGCAGACGTCATCTTCACCGACGTGTGGGCGAGCATGGGCCAGGAGGAGGAGAAGGCCATCCGCGAGAAGGCCTTCGCCGGCTACCAGGTGAACGCGGAGCTGCTCACTGTGGCCCACGAGGGCTGCATGGTGCAGCACTGCCTGCCCGCGCACCGCGGTGAGGAGATCACCGCCGATGTCTTCGAGGCCCATGCCGACGAGATCTTCGACGAGGCGGAGGACCGCCTGCACGCTCAGAAGGCCGTGCTGGTCGCCTGCATGAAGGACTGACCCGGATCCCTTTCAGGACAGCTGCCGACGCGCCGCTGTCCTGTTCTCTTATCTCCAAAGAAGGAAGGAGCCGAGACCATGCCGAAGACAGACGACCGCCGGGCCCTGGAGACCGCCGGTCACGCCGGACGCATCCTGCTGGAGAACGGCGCTGAGATCGGCCGGGTGCAGGAGACGATGATCCGCATCCTGCGGGCCTTCCAGGTGGAAGAGTACAATGTCTATGTCATCAGCAACGGCATCTTCGCCACGGTGGACGAGTCGCGGGAGGACCACCTGAGCCTGGTGCGCCATGTGCCTCTGGGCAGCGTGGACCTGAGCCGCATCGACGCGGTGAACGAGATCTCGCGCCAGATCTGCGAGGGGCGTCTCTCGATCGCCGAGGCCGAGGAGCGGCTCTGCCGGGCCGAGCGCCTCGAGACCGAACGGCCCCTGGCGCAGATCGCCGCCAGCGGGCTGGGCGCCGCCGCCTTCTGCTGCCTGTTCGGCGGCAGCTTCGCTGACGCGCTGGCCGCCTTCCCCTGCGGCTTCCTGCTGTGGGCCTATATGCTCGCCACGCAGAAGCACCAGTCCGCCTTCATCCAGTACATCTGCGGCGGCGCGCTGGTCACGCTGCTCAGCGGCGCCGCCTGCCTGCTGGTGCCGTCGCTCCACTTCGACTCGGTGGTCATCGGCGGCATCATCCCACTGGTGCCCGGCGTCACCTTCACCTCCAGCGTGCGCGAGTTCTTCAATGGCGACTACCTGTCCGGCATCATCCATCTGATCGCCGCCATCCTCACGGCCGCCTGCGTGGCGCTGGGCGTGTGCGGCGGCGTGGCGCTCCTGCGCCTGATGGGAGGCGGTGTCGCGTGACGGTGCAGATCCTTTCCGCCGTCATCGGCGTGTTCGCCTTCGCCGTGCTGTTCCACGCGCCGCGCCGGAGCTACCTGTGCTGCGCCCTGTGCGGCGGCATCTGCTGGGGCAGCTACCTGCTCTTCGCCTCCCTGGGCCTCACCGAGTTCCTGGCCTCGACGCTGGCGGTGCTCGTGCTCACGCTGGCCGCGCGCGTCCTCTCGGTCGCCATGGCGCTGCCCGCCACCACCTTCGTGGTCTGCGGCATCTTCCCCATCGTGCCCGGCGCGGGCATCTATCACACGGCCTACGCGCTGATGATCAACGACATGGCCGCCTTCGGGAGCTATGGCGTGGAGACGGTCTCGCTGGCCGGAGCCATCGCCATCGGCATCGTGGTGGGCATGGGCATCCCGGCCATCGTGCCGCGCGCGCTGGGGCGCGGCCTGGGGCGGCTGCTCCCCGCCTTCATGCGCCGCCGCTGAAAAAGTCCTTGCAAACGGCTTTTCCCTTTGTTATGATAGAAGACGCGGAGCTCCTCCGCGGAAAGGGGACGAACCCTATGGCTTCCTTCATCCTGAGCACCTGCTCCACCGCCGATATGACCATGGAGCATTTCCATGAGCGCGATATCCGCTATATCTGCTTCCATTATCAGCTGGACGGCGTCAGCTATCCCGACGATCTGGGCCAGACCATGCCGCTCGATAAGTTCTATCAGTCCATGGTCGACGGCGCGGATACCCGCACCTCCCAGGTGAACGTGGAGGAATATGAGAAGTATTTCGAGGGCTTCCTGAAGGAAGGGCAGGATGTGCTGCATCTTTGCCTCTCCAGCGGCATCTCCGGCACGGTGAACTCCGCGAAGCTGGCCCAGGAGAAGCTGCAGGAGAAGTACCCCGACCGCAAGCTGATCGTGTTCGACAGCCTGTCCGCCTCCGCCGGCCTCGGTCTGCTGGCGGACCTGGTCGCCGACCTGCGCGACAGTGGCGCCACCATCGACGAGGCGGCCGCCTGGGTCGAGCAGAACAAGATCCGCCTGCACCACTGGTTCTTCACCAGTGACCTGACCTTCTTCATCAAGGGCGGCCGCGTGACCAAGACCGCCGGCTTCTTCGGCAAGATGCTCAGCATCTGCCCCCTGCTGAACGTGAACAGCGAGGGCAAGCTGATCCCGCGTGAAAAGATCCGCACCAAGCGCAAGGTCATGCAGGCCATCGTGGACAAGATGGAGGAGCATGCCGAGAACGGCCTGGAGTACAGCGGCAAGTGCTTCATCAGCCACAGCGCCTGCTATGAGGACGCCCGCGCCGTGGCCGACCTGGTCGAGGCCCGCTTCCCCAAGCTGAACGGCAAGGTGCAGGTCTTCCCGATCGGCACCACCATCGGCAGCCACACCGGCCCCGGCACCGTGGCCCTGTTCTTCATGGGCGACGAGCGTCAGCTGTAAAATGAGACCGAAAATGAGCTCCCTGTCTGGGAGCTCATTTTCGATGTCCGTCATGTCATCCGTTGGGCTTGGCGGCTTCCTCACGCTGGCGGCAGATGTCGGCCCAGCTGGGTGAAGCGGCCAGCTTGTCGCTGAAGGCGCGCAGCTCAGTGGGGATGTCGATCTTCTGCGGACAGATGCGGGTGCAGCGGCCACAGCCGATGCAGGCCGCGGGGCGCTTCTCCTCCGGCATCGAGTCGATGCGCATGCCGATGTTCATGCTGGGGGCATAGCGCAGCTCGTTCCAGGTGGCGAGCAGCATGGGGATATCCAGCCCCTTCGGGCAGCCCGCGGTGCAGTAGCGGCAGCCCGTGCAGGGCACCGAGCGTTTGAGCCCCTCGGCGATCCGGAGCAGCGTCTGCCGCTCGCGCTCGTCCACCGGCGCGTCGGTCTCGAAGGTATCCAGGTTCTGCGCCATCTGTTCCATCGAGGACATGCCGCTCAGGATCAGCGTCACGCCGGGCACCGACTGCAGGAAGCGGAAGCTCCAGGCCGGCAGTCCCTCCTCCGGGCGCAGGGCCTTGAGCGAGGCCGCGTCCTCCTCCGGCAGCGTGCACAGGCGGCCGCCGCGCAGGGGCTCCATGACCCAGATGGGGACCTTGCGCTCGTTGAGCAGGTCCACCTTGGCCTTCGCGTCCTGCAGCGTCCAGTCGAGCCAGTTCAGCTGGATCTGGCAGAACTCCATATCCTCGCCCGCCACGTCCAGGAACTTCGCCAGCAGGTCGACCCGGCCATGGGACGAGAAGCCCAGATGGCGGATGCGGCCCAGCCTCTTCTGCTCACGGAAGTAGTCCAGGATGCCCCAGCGCGGGTCGAGATAGGTCTGCAGCGACAGCTCGCACACGTTGTGCAGCAGATAATAGTCGAAGTACTCCACGCCGCACTTCTTCAGCTGCTTCTCGAAGATCGCAGCGGGATCGTAGCTCGAGGAGATCTGGTGGCCGGGATACTTGTCGGCCAGCAGCCAGCTCTCGCGCGGATACCTGTTCAGGATCTTGCCCATCACGACCTATGAGAGGCCGCCATGATAGGGCCATGCCGTATCGAAATAGTTCACGCCGCGCGACATGGCCAGCTCCACCATGCGCTCGGTCTGCGCCTCATCCACACTGCCGTCGGACAGCACGGGCAGCCGCATCGCGCCGAAGCCCAGCAGCGGCAGTCTTTCCCCCCCGGAACATCCTCTCGATCATTCCGATCCCTCCCATCAAAATGGTCGTCTCCTGCTCCTATCATAGCACAGCCCGCGCCGCGTGGCAAGTTGACGCTCCCCCCGTTTCGTGCTATCATCCCGGGGTACCCCAGAGCATGGTCGACTTTGATCCGATCGGAGGGACCGAGATGCCTTTGACCCACCCTGTCCATGTAGGCTCCCTGGTGATGGGCGGCGGGATGCCCGTCCTCGTCCAGAGCATGACGAACACCGATACCCGGGACGTGCCCGCCACCCTGGCCCAGATCCGTGCCCTGGCCGCGGCCGGCTGTGATATCGTCCGCGTGAGCGTGTATGACGAGGCCTGCGCCCGCGCCGTCCGCGACCTGGTCGACGGCTCGCCTGTGCCGCTGGTGGCCGACATCCATTTCGATCACCGTCTGGCCATCCTGGCGGCGGAGAACGGCATCAGCAAGCTGCGCATCAACCCCGGCAACGTGGGCGGCGAGGCCCATGTGCGCGCGGTGGCCGACGCCGCCCGGGCCCATCACATCCCGATCCGCATCGGCGTGAACACCGGCTCGGTGGAGGCGGACATCCTGCGCAGGTACGGCCGCACGGCCCAGGGCCTGGTCGAGAGCGCCCTCAGCCACGCGCGGATGCTGGAGAAGGTGGGCTTCGAGGACATCGTGCTGAGCATGAAGGCCAGCGACGTGCGTCTCACGATCGAGACCTATGAGCTGGCGGCCCGCAGCTGCTCCTATCCCCTGCACGTGGGCGTGACCGAGGCCGGTCTGCCCGGGCAGGGCACCATCAAGAGCGCCATCGGCATCGGCGCGCTGCTGGCCGAGGGCATCGGCGACACCATCCGCGTCAGCCTTTCCGGCGATCCCCTGCCCGAGGCGAAGGCCGCCTGGGACATCCTGCGCGCGCTGGGCCTGCGGCAGAAGGGCATCCAGCTCATCGCCTGCCCCACCTGCGGCCGTACGAGGATCGACGTGCCCGGCATCGCCGAAAGGATCGAGCGGGAGCTGGCTGACATCGATGTGCCGCTCACCGTGGCGGTCATGGGCTGCGTGGTCAACGGCCCCGGCGAGGCACGGGAGGCCGATGTGGGCCTGGCCGGCGGCGACGGCGTGGGCGCGCTCTTCGTGAAGGGCGGCACCCCCGTGCGCATCGAGGGCGACCTGGCCGGCGCGCTCATCGCGAAGGTGCGTGAGGTCGCCGCGCAGAAAAAGGCGCGGAAGGACTGAGCGCGGCGCATCCGTGAACAGATCGTGAACAGGTGAAAGATCTTTTTGAAACTTTTCCGCCCGGCCGTTGCAAAAGCTCGGAACTTGTGACACAATAAGCAAAGCTCGCACGAGGCGGGCGAAGAAAGGAAGCTCTGATGATGAAGCTGAACAAGCTGCTCGCGCTGCTGATGGCCGTCTGCATGGTCCTTGCCTGCACCGCCTGCAGCACTGATACCAAGCCCGCCGCCACCGCGACTCCCGTGGTGACCGATGCCCCCACTGAAGCGCCGACTGAGGTCCCCACCGAAGCCCCCACTGAGATCCCCGCCGAGGAGCCCACTGAGGAGCCCGCTGAGGTCTCTGCCGAGGAGACCGCTGAGGTCTCTGCCGAGGAGCCCGCCGCTGTCTCCGCCGAGGAGCCCGTCGCCAAGGCTGACGCCGCCGCTGAGGAGGCGGAGGAAGACGAGGAAGACGCCGATGGCGAGGACGACGACGCCGACCAGGACTTCGTGATGGCCTATGTGAACGGCGAGGCCGTGACCTATTCCACCGTGTCCGGCTATGCCGAGTATATCTATGAAGAGAACGGCTATGATGACGATGAGAGCGAGGACACGCTCCGCGCCGTCTACCAGCAGGCCCTCGAGGCCTCGATGGGCTACGCCATCATGGGCCAGAAGGCCGAGGCCATGGGTCTCAAGATCCTGACCGAGGAGGAGGAGGCTTCCCTGAAGGAGAGCGCCTCCGCCGAGTGGTCCGAGTATGTGGACTATTATGCCAGCATGTTCGGCTACAGCGAGGACGCCGACGACGAGACCAACCAGTCCGCCCGCCTGAGCGCTGTCAGCTTCCTGGAGTCCTATGGTTACACCGAGGAGCTCCTCCTGCAGGACGCCATCGACAACGCCTGGTATGAGAAGCTGACCGCCGAGATCTGCAAGGACGTCACCGTCTCCGACGAGGACGTCACCGCCGCCTTCGAGGCTGCCGTGGCCGAGGACAAGGAGTACTTCGAGGGCAACCCCATGTACTATGAGTTCGTGTCGGCCTACTATGGCTACACGCCCTACTATGTGCCCGCCGGCTTCCGCGGCGTGAAGCAGATCCTGCTGGCCGTGGACGAGGACCTGCTCAACACCTATCTCACCCTGAGCGAGTCCTACGAGAACGACCAGCTGGGCGCCTCCGCCGAGGCTGAGGAGGAAGAGGGCACCACCGCCACCGACACCGACACCGAGGCCACCGCCACCGATGTGGACACCGTGACCCTGGCGCAGGTGCAGGCGGCCGAGGCGGCCGTGCTGGCCTCCGTGCAGAGCACCGTGGACGAGATCAAGGCCAAGCTGGCCGAGGGCGTGTCCTTCGATGAGCTGATCGACCTCTACAACACCGACACCGGCATGAGCGAGGAGCCCTACAAGACCGAGGGCTACAGCGTGGCCGCGGACAGCATCATGTATGATGAAGCCTTCATCAAGGCCGCCTTCTCTGTGGATGAGATCGGCCAGGTGAGCGAGCCTGTGGTCGGCCAGTATGGCGTGTACATCGTGGAGTATCTGCGTGACGTGCCCGAAGGCGCCATCGAGTTCACCGACACCGTGCGCAATGAGATCTATGAGAGCGTGGTCTCCGAGAAGGAGAGCGAGAAGGTCAACGAGGTCGTGAACGGCTGGCTGGACGAGGCTGACGTGTTCATCTGCGCCGAGGCCTATGACTACCTGCCCTACCCCGACGCCACCGCCACCACCACCGATGTGACCGCCGCCGAGTGATCATTTGCCTCTTGCATCCTTCCGGTCCCTCCTGTATAATAAAGCGGATATAGCGAAGGAGGGTACCGGATGAGGATGCTGCTTCGGGGCGGACAGGTCTGGGAACAAGACGCGTTCGTCCCCATGGACCTCCTGGTGGAAGATGGCAAAGTGACCGGTCGCGGCACGGGTCTTTCCGATGCAGGCTGCGATCGCGTCTTTGAATTGGATGGTCTTGCTGTTTTTCCCGGCTTCGCGGATGTGCATGTGCATCTCCGCGAGCCGGGCTTTTCTTATAAAGAGACCATCGCCTCCGGCTCCCGGGCCGCGGCCCATGGCGGCTACACCTGCGTATGCGCCATGCCGAACCTCTCGCCCGCGCCGGATGATGATGGGCACCTGCGGCAGGAGGAGGAGCTCATCGCCCGGGACGCGGTCATCCGCGTGCTGCCCTACGCCTCCATCACGAAGGGGCAGAAGGGCGAGGGCGAGCTGGTCGACTTCGAGGCGCTGGCCGGGCGCGTTTGCGGCTTCTCCGACGACGGCCGCGGCGTGAAGACCAGCGAGACGATGCGTGAGGCCATGCGGCGCTGCGCCGCGGCCGACAGCATCATCGCCGCGCACTGCGAGGACCTGCGCCTCATCCCCCAGGGCGGCGTCATCCACGCCGGGCGCTATGCCGAGGAGCACGGCATCCCGGGCATCCCCTCCTCCAGCGAATGGGAGCCCATCGCCCGCGATGTACAGCTCTGCGCCGAGACCGGCTGCCGCTACCATGTGTGCCATGTCTCCTGCCACGAGAGCCTGGAGGTCATCCGCCGGGCCAAGCGGTGCGGCGTGGACATCACCTGCGAGACCGGCCCGCACTACCTGCTCCTGACCGAGGGGGACCTGCGCGATGAGGGCCGCTTCAAGATGAACCCGCCCCTGCGTGGGAAGGACGACCGCCGCGCCCTGCTCGACGCCCTGCGCGACGGCACGGTGGACATCATCGCCACCGACCACGCGCCCCACAGCGCCGAGGAGAAGGCCCGCGGGCTGCGCGGCTCCGCGATGGGCATCGTGGGCATCGAGACCTGCTTCCCGCTGCTCTATACCTACCTCGTCGAGACCGGCGAGCTGCCGCTCGGCCGCCTCATCCATTGCCTCACCGAGGCGCCGAGGCAGCGCTTCCGCCTGGGCGGAGGCCTGCGGCTGGGCGACCATGCCGAGCTGACGGTCTTCGATCTGCACACGGACGAGGTCATCGATCCCGATACGTTCCTCTCGCAGGGGCGCGCGACCCCCTTCGAGGGCTGGCGGGTGCATGCCGCCTGCCGTCTCACGGTCTGCGGCGACACCGTCGCCTATGACGGAATGGAGTGAAGATATGCTGTTCACGATCCGCTCGAACGAGCATCTGGCCGACCTCGTGTGGCGCATGGTGCTGGAGGGCGACACCTCCGCCATCACGCGCCCGGGCCAGTTCGTCCAGGTGCAGCTCCCCGGCTTCTATCTGCGCCGGCCCATCTCGGTCTGTGACTGGGACGAGGCCAGCCTCACGCTCGTCTATAAGGCGGTCGGTCAGGGGACCGAGGCCATGACGGGCTATGCCCCCGGCACGCGGCTCGACCTGCTCACCGGCCTGGGCAACGGCTACGATCTCTCCCGCTGCGGCGGCCGCCCCCTGCTGGTGGGCGGCGGCGTGGGCCTGCCTCCGCTGGTGGCCCTGTGCCGCTGCCTGATCGCCGAGGGCAAGCGGCCCACGGTGCTGGCCGGCTTCGGCACGAAGGAGCAGATCTTCCTGAAGGAAGAGATCGAGGCGCTCGGCGCGCCCTTCGTGGTCACCACGATGGACGGCAGCGAGGGCACCCGGGGCGTGGTGACCGCCGCGCTGCCGTCGATCGCCTTCGACAGCGTGTGCGCCTGCGGCCCCATCCCCATGCTGAAGGCCCTCGACGCCGCCATCGGCGTCCCCGCCCAGTACAGCTTCGAGGAGCGCATGGGCTGCGGCTTCGGCGCCTGCATGGGCTGCACCATCAAGGTGAAGGGCGGCTACAAGCGCGTGTGCAAGGATGGCCCGGTGCTGGACCGTGAGGAGGTGCTCTGGTGAAGGATCTGCGTGTGACGCTCTCCGGGGTGGAGCTGCAGGACCCCGTCATCCCGGCCAGCGGGACCTTCGGCTTCGGCCAGGAGTTCCTCCCCTACTATGATATCGACATCTTGGGCAGCATCTCGATCAAGGGCACCACGGCCGAGCCGCGCTACGGCAACCCGACGCCCCGCATCGCCGAATGCCCGAACGGCATGCTGAACAGCGTGGGCCTGCAGAACCCCGGCGTGGACCATGTGTGCGCCCATGAGCTGCCCGAGCTGCGCCGTGTGTTCCATCAGCCCATCATCGCCAACATCAGCGGCTTCTCGGAGGCGGACTACGTCTATGCCGTGGAGAAGCTGACGCGGGAGGAGCAGGTCGAGATCCTGTAGATCAACATCTCCTGCCCCAACGTGCACGGCGGCGGCATGGCCTTCGGCACCAGCTGCGAGGCCGCGGCGGCCATCACCCGCGCGGTGAAGCGGGTCGCCACCAAGCCCATCTACATCAAGCTGAGCCCCAATGTGACCGACATCGTCTCCATCGCGAAGGCCTGCGAGGACGCGGGCGCCGACGGTCTCTCGCTCATCAACACCCTGCTGGGCATGAGGATCGACCTGAAGCGCCGCAAGCCCGTGCTGGCCAACGTGATGGGCGGCTACTCCGGCCCCGGCATCTTCCCGGTGGCGCTGCGCATGGTCTATCAGGTGACCGGCGCGGTCAAGATCCCCGTCATCGGCATGGGCGGCATCTCGTCGGCCCGGGACGTGATCGAGATGATGATGGCCGGCGCGAAGGCCGTGCAGGTGGGCGCCGCCAACCTGGTGGACCCCTATGCCTGCAAGCGCATCATCGAGGACCTGCCCGCCGAGATGGACCGGCTCGGCATCGACGCGCTCTCTCAGATCGAACGGATATAAGGAGGTATGACCCAATGGCCAAGGACGTCATCATCGCGCTGGACTTCGAGAACAAGGAGAAGACCCTTGCCTTCCTCGACCGGTTCACCGGCCGCAAGCCCTATGTGAAGATCGGCATGGAGCTCTACTATGCCGAGGGCCCCGAGATCGTGCGCCAGATCAAGGCGCGCGGCCACAAGATCTTCCTGGACCTGAAGCTGCACGACATCCCCAACACCGTGAAGAAGGCCATGCATGTGCTGTCCCGCCTGGATGTGGACATGACCAACCTGCATGCCGCCGGCACCATCGCCATGATGGAGGCCGCCAAGGAGGGCCTCACGAAGGAGGACGGCTCCTGCGCCACCCTGCTGGCCGTGACCCAGCTGACCTCCACCAGTGAGGAGCGCATGCAGCAGGAGCTGCTCATCCATGCCACCATGCCCGACACCGTGCGCGCCTATGCCCGCAACGCCAAGGCCGCCGGCCTGATGGGCGTGGTCTGCTCGCCCCTGGAGGCCAAGCTGGTGAAGGAGGCCTGCGGTGAGGATTTCCTCACTGTGACGCCCGGCATCCGCTTCGCCGACGGCGACGCGGGCGACCAGGTGCGCATCATGACCCCCGAGAAGGCGCGCGCCGCCAGCGACTACATCGTGGTCGGCCGCCCCATCACCGCCGCAGCCGACCCCGTGGCCGCCTATGAGCGCTGTGTGCGCGAGTTCCTTGGCGAATAACACAAGAATAGAACAGAAGGAGATCACCACCATGGAAAAGAAGATCGCTCGCGGACTGCTGTCCATCCACGCCGTGTTCCTGCGCCCCGATGACCCCTTCACCTGGGCCAGCGGCATCAAGAGCCCCATCTACTGCGACAACCGCCTCACCCTCACCGCGCCCGAGGTGCGCACCCAAGTGGAGGAGGGCCTGAAGGCCACCATCGAGAAGTACTACCCCGATGTGGAGGTCCTGATGGGCACCTCCACCGCCGGCATCGCCCATGCCGCCATCACCGCGCATCTGATGGGCCTGCCCATGGGCTATGTGCGCAGCGGCCACAAGGATCACGGCCGCGGCAACCAGATCGAGGGCAAGCTGGAGAAGGGCCAGAAGGTCGTGGTCGTGGAGGACCTGATCTCCACCGGCGGCTCGGTGCTGGAGGTCGTGGACGTGCTGCGTGAGGCCGGCGCCGACGTGCTGGGCGTGGCCTCCATCTTCACCTACGGCATGCAGAAGGGCCTGGACCGCCTGGCCGAGGCGAACGTGATCAACCACAGCCTGTCCAACTTCGATGTGCTGTGCGAGGTGGCGGCCGAGGACGGCTACATCCAGCCCGAGGACATCGCCCGCCTGAAGAAGTTCCGCGCCGCGCCCTCCGATGAGAGCTGGATGCAGAAGTAAAAGGAGGTCTTCCCTTGCGTCATCTGATCGATATCACGGACCTTTCCGTGGAGGAGATCGCCCAGATCCTGGACCTGGCCGATGACATGCTCGCCGACCCGCGCAGGTATGCCGAAAGCCAGAAGGGCCGGATCCTGGCCACGCTGTTCTTTGAGCCCAGCACCCGCACACGCCTCTCCTTCGAGTCGGCGATGCTGAGCATGGGCGGCAGCGTGCTCGGCTTCTCCTCGGCCGACAGCTCCTCGACCGCCAAGGGCGAGACCCTGACCGACACCATCCGCACCGTGAGCTGCTATTGCGACATCATCGCCATGCGCCACCCCAAGGAGGGCGCGCCGATGGCCGGCAGCCTCAAGAGCTTGGTGCCGATCATCAACGCCGGTGACGGCGGCCACAACCATCCCACCCAGACGCTGACCGACCTGCTGACCATCCGCCGCGAGAAGGGACGCATGGGCGACATGGTGGTGGGCCTGTGCGGCGACCTGAAGTTCGGCCGCACGGTGCATTCCCTCATCGGCGCCATGAGCCGCTATCCCGGCGTGCGCTTCGTGATGATCGCCCCGCCCGAGCTGCGTGTGCCCGCCTACATCACCCGCAGCCTGAGCGACCGCGGCATCCCCTACCGCGAGGTCGAGAGCATGGAGGAGGTCATGCCCGAGCTGGACGTGCTCTACATGACGCGCGTGCAGAAGGAGCGCTTCTTCAACGAGGCCGACTACGTCCGCCTGAAGGACACCTACATCCTCGACCCCGAGAAGCTCGTGACCGCGAAGGCCGATCTTTCGATCATGCATCCCCTGCCCCGCGTGAACGAGATCTCCACCCGCGTGGATGACGATCCCCGCGCGGTCTATTTCACCCAGGTGCGCAACGGACGCTTCGTCCGCATGGCCCTCATCACGAAGCTGCTCGAGGAGGCTGGAAGATGAACATCGACTCGATCCAAAGGGGCATCGTGCTCGACCACATCCAGGCCGGACGCAGCATGGACATCTATCGCTATCTGCATCTGGACGATCTGGACTGCTCGGTCGCCATCATCAAGAACGTGAAGAGCGAGGCCATGGGCCGCAAGGACATCATCAAGATCGATGATGACATCAACATCGATCTGGACGTGCTGGGCTACATCGACCCCGGCATCACGGTGAACATCATCGTGGACGGCGTCATCGTGGACAAGAAGAAGCTGACGCTGCCCGAGAAGCTGACCAACGTGATCTCGTGCAAGAACCCGCGCTGCATCACCTCGGTCGAGCCCTCACTGCCGCAGGTCTTCCTGCTGGCCGACCGGGCCCGGCGCGTGTACCGCTGCCGCTACTGCGACGCCGAACGCAGCAAGAAATAAGGGAACGACAAAAGCGAGCCTCATCTCACGCCTTGTGGGATGAGGCTCGCTCCTTTATCATCCGATGAGCCCATGGGACCAGTCGGTCTTTTCCATCAGCACCCGGCAGAACGCCGAAAGGCCCTTGGCATCCTCGGGATCGAAGCGGGCCAGGATGGGGCTGTCGATGTCCAGCACGCCATAGAGGACGCCGTCCTTCTGGAGCGGCACCACGATCTATGACCGGGAGGCGCTGTCGCAGGCGATGTGGCCCGGGAAGGCGTGCACATCCTCCACGCGCTGCAGCTGCCCGGTCCGAGCCGCCGCGCCGCACACGCCCCGGGAGAAGGGGATCACCGTGCAGGCAGTCTTGCCCTGGAACGGCCCCAGATACAGCGTCTCGCCGCGGCACAGATAGAAGCCCGCCCAGTTGATCTCCCCCAGCGACGCCCACAGCAGGGCCGAGGCGTTCGCCAGCGTGGGCAGCGGCAGGCAACAGCCCTCCGCCACCGACTCCAGCTGCGCGGCCAGCAGGCGATACAGGTCGCTCTTCTCGTTCATCTCACAGCCTCCTCAGGGCAGCACATACAGATACACCGACAGGAAGTGCAGCACGCTGCCCGCCAAGCAGAAGAAGTGGAAGATGGAGTGGAACCATTTCTTCTTGGAGCCGATGCCATACAGGATCGCGCCCAGGGAATAGGCCACACCGCCCCACACGAGCAGCGCGATGCCGCCGGGGGCGATCACCTCGCACATGGTGCCATAGGCCAGGATGATCATCCAGCCCATCAGCAGATAGCAGGCCACCGACACCTTCGAGAACTTGCGCAGGTCCACCGCGTTCAGCGAGATGCCCGCCGCCGCCACCGCCCAGATGATGCCGAACACGCTCCAGGCCAGCGCTGGATGCTCCGGCCGCAGCGCCACCAGCGTGTAAGGCGTATAGGTGCCCGCGATGAGCAGGAAGATGGTACAGTGGTCGATCACGCGGAACACGCGCTTGGCCTTGTTCACCTTGAAGGCATGATAGAGGCAGCTCATCAGGTACAACAGGATGACGGTCGCGCCGTAGACCGAGCTGCTCACCACCTTCCAGGCCACGTCCTGCCCGGAGCGCACGCTCTGCACGATGCACAGCACCAGCCCCGCGATGCCCAGCAGCGCGCCCACGCCGTGGGAGATGGAGTTCATCAGCTCCTCGCCCAGCGTGTAGGTCGGGATCGCGATCTTGTGCTCCCTCATCTCACGATCGGATATCATCAGCTATCCCCTCCTTACCGGACCGAGCGGTAGAGTGAGACGACCTTGCCCACGATCGTGACCTCATCCGCGTAGATGGGCGCCATCGTCGGGTTCTCCGGCTGGAGGCGGAAATGGCCGTTCTCCTTGTAATAGCGCTTCACGGTCGCCGAGTCGTCGATCATCGCCACCACGATCTATCCGTTGTTCGCCTTCTCCTGGCGGTGCACCACGATGTGGTCCCCATCCAAGATGCCCGCGTCGATCATGCTGTCGCCGCGCACGAGCAGGACGAAGTTCTCGCCCTCACTCACCATGCATTCGGGCAGCGACACATAGCCCTCCAGGTCCTCCTCGGCCAGGATGGGCTGGCCGGCGGTCACGCGGCCCACCACCGGCACGGCCACAGAGCCGCCGCGTTCGAAGTTCGGGTCGCCCACGATCTCCATCGCGCGGGGCTTCATGGCATCGCGGCGCAGCAGCCCGCGCCGCTCCAGCCTCTGCAGGTGCGCGTGTACCGTGGAGGTGGAACGCAGCCCCACCGCGTTCGCGATCTATCTCACCGAGGGCGGATAGCCCCGGCTGACGATCTGTTCCTTGATGTAATCCAGGATCTATTGCTGCTTGTCGTTGCGAGCCTCTTCCATACTGATGCCGCCTTTCGTCGGGTCTGGCGCCATTATAGCACGATCGGCGCGGAAAATCAAACAGATGTTCGTTTTTCTTTGTGCCTTTTTGCGGAGCGGGGACCGCGCGGCCCGACCCGGGGCCATCCGCCTCCCGGCTCTGGACCGCGGGCCGAACTCATGGTAAGATGTACCCGGAGAGGAGGCGCAGGGCATGATCGACTATGAGCAGATCGGCCGCCGCATCTCGGAGCAGAGGAAGCATATCCGCAGGGTCACGCAGGAAACGATGGCCGCCGATCTGGGGATGTACCAGGCTGACATCAGCAACCTCGAGAAGGCCAAGAAAGGCAGCGGGATCCACGATCTGGATAAGCTGGAGATGATCGCGGAGTATCTCGGCCTTCCGGTCGAGGAGCTGATCTTCGGCAGCAGGGGCACACAGCGACCGAAGTACCCCGGCAAGGCGATGGAGCTGCGCAGGTCCGAGGAAGCGGTCCCCGTCGCCCATCGCCGGATCCTGGCCAGGCTCACAGGGCAGGAGGAGCAGGCCGTCCGGAGCCAGATGCTCGTCTGCGGACCCTACACGGTCCACTGCCTGACCGAGGTCCAGACCATCCTCGGCGGCCGCGGTGCCGGCCCCGGCGCGATGCGCCCCACGTTCTCCTCGATGCGGGTCCTTCATCTGTACACGTTCCTCGGGGACAGCGTGGCCGCGACGCTGACGGCTCCGGTCACGAGCGTGATGCAGCATGTGTATCAGCCCGATCTGGAGCAGCTGCAGCGGCTGATCCCCACGAACGTGCTGGATGTGACCGATGTCTTCCGCACGCTGGACCCGTACTGGGCGCTCTTCCACTTCGATGATGACGGCGGGGACCGGTACCGCCACGCGATGCTGACGCGCATGGATGAGCTCCGGCGCCACGCGGACATGCCTGTCCTGTACATCACGAGCGTGTATGTGCGTGATGACTGCCGGCGCGGCGGCCTCTTCCGGATGCTGATCGACGCCCTGAAGCTCCTGTTCGGCGAATGCGTCATGTGGCTCAACATGGAGCCCACCGAGGGAGAGGAGCTCTCGGCGGAGTATACCGTCGAGCCCTGCTACACCGTCGCCGAGGTCGGGCAGATGGAGCTGAACGCGGCCATCGCGGAGCGCGTCGGCTTCACGATCGACCCGGACACCTGGCACAGGCAGGCCGCCACGGTCGATGAGCACGGCCACAGGCAGGTCCGGCCGGTGCTGGTCAGGAAATGCGCCTATCTGCTGCCGCGCTGCATCCGCGACATCCTGCGGAACGACGGCGACCTGGTGGCGCTCGGCCGCGCGCGGCAGGCGCTGGAGCAGCGGGAGATGCGCCCCGGCGATATAGGAAATGAGCTATAGGATCCGCTCCCGGTCTCTGCTATCATAAGCTCGTCCGAAGGACAAGAAGACGATTGGAGGAGACAGAGCATGAAGATCATGGGGATGCGTTGGGGCTATGACGGCGGCGGGATGGCCTGCGGCCCTGTCGGCGGGACCTGCGTCGTGGAGGTCCGCTTCGAGACACAGACCGGCGAGGCGGTGCTGGTCACCACCGCGGTGATGGAGAACTATGAGCACATCGATGTGTCCGCCGCGCCGCTGTATGACAAATGGATGGACGACACCTTCACCGCGGACGAGGCCGAGGAGATCGCCTTCGAGGACTATGACTTTTCGATCGATGACGACTTCTCTGACGCCTGCTTCGATCGGAGCGCCTACCGCTCCGCGATCCGCTTCACCCGTTACTGCATGGAACAGTACATGAAGACGGACGGCTACCCGGACCAGGAGGCCGCCGACCGCTTCATCGCCGGCTATATCGGGGTCGATCCCGACACGCTGCAGATCCCCTTCGTGAGCTATGGCTGTCTCGACGAGGATGAAGACTGACCGACCATGAGAGGCTTCCCTCTCCGAACAAAGACCGCTCCTCCGATCGTCACGATCGGCAGAGCGGTCTTGTTCTGTCTCTCAGCTTTTCGTCTCCCGCAGGAAGGCCAGCGCCTCCCGCGTGTCCAGCGCGATCTGCTCACGGAGCTGCTCCACCGTGTCGAAGGTGCGCTCCGGGCGAAGGAAGCGCTTGAAACGCAGGCGCACCATGCGGCCGTAGAGGTCGATCTCCTCCCCCGGCACATGGGCCTCGATGGTCATTTGGCCCTCGGGCAGGGTCGGATGCCGGCCCACGTTGACCACCGCCGGCAGGCTCCGGCCATCCGCATCCAGCATGCAGGCATAGACACCGTAGCATGGGATGGCCTTGCTGCGATCGAAGGCCAGGTTGGCGGTCGGGAAGCCCAGTGTACGGCCGATGTGCTTGCCGTCCACCACGCGGCCCGCGATGCTGTGATCGTACCCCAGCAGCTGGGAGGCCCGGGCCACATGCCCGGCGCGCAGCAGCTCGCGGATATGCGTGGAGGACACCGTCTCACCGCGGTCGGTCACCTCGGGGATGATATGCGCGGTGTAGCCATAGCGGCCGCTGAGCTCACGGAGCAGCGCCCCGTTGCCGCGGCCCCGGTCACCGAAGGTGAAATTATAGCCCACCACGATGTCCGTGGGCCGGCACATCCGGATCACGCGCTGCACGAAGGCCTCCGGCGGCTGCGCGGCCAGCTCCCGGGTGAAGCGCATGAGGGCGAGCACGTCCACGCCGTGCAGGGCCATCCGCTTCGCGCGCTCGGCGAAGGTCTCCAGCCGGGGCGGCTCCCGGTCCGGGCAGAGCACCGCCATCGGATGCGGCTCGAAGGTGCATACGCACAGGGGCACGCCCTTCGCGTCTGCCAGCTCACGTCCCTTTTTCAGCAGCGCCTGATGGCCCAGATGCACGCCGTCGAACATGCCGAGCACCAGCACCGAGGGGCTGAGCCGCTCAGGATCCCAGATCAGTCGCATCTCAGGCCTTCTCTCCGAGCATCCAGGGGATGGTCCGCCGGATCTGGTCGTCCCACAGGCCCCACTCATGGACGGCGTCCGGGATGGTGCTGTAGGTCACGTCCCAGCCGGTCGACCGGGCCTTCTCCACAAAGGGCGCCTGCATATGATAGAGGAAGTCCGCCGTGCCGCAGGAGACATACAGGCGCGGCTTCCGTTCCACGCCCGCGTTCTTCTCCAGCAGATGGAACAGGTCGTGCTCCGAGCCCGGCATGGCATCGACATCACCGAAGATGCGCGCCATGCTCGCGACCGACTCCGCCGTGCGGTGGCCCATATCGCAGATGTCCACGCAGCCGGAGAAGCTGGCGGCGGCCGCGAAGCGCTCCGGATGCGTGAGCGCCAGCTTCATGGCCCCATAGCCGCCCATGCTCAGCCCGGCGACGAAGGTATCCTCCGGCGCCTCCGACAGGCGGAAGAAGCGATGCATGGCGCGGGGCAGCTCCTCGGCCACATAGTCCCAGTAGCGCTCGCCCTGCGCCTCGTTCGTATAGAAGGAGTGGCGCACGGCGGGCATGACCACCGCCAAGTTATAGGACGCGGCATAGCGCTCCACCGAGGTGCGGCGCTGCCAGATGGAATGATCGTCACTGTAGCCGTGGAGCAGATAGAGGACCTTCGGCGGCGCGTCGGTCCCGCGGGCCTCCACACCGATGCCGACCTCCGGCTCGGGCAGGATCACATCCACCGTAGAGGCCTCCACAAGGGCCTTGGAAAAGAACTGGACCTGCAGCAGCGCCATCCGGACGCGCCTCCTTCTCTTTCGGTCAAAGGGTGATCTACAGCTTCACCACGCGGCCAAGGAACACGGCCTCAGAGAGCGAAGCCGTCACCGCGTCATATTCCCGGTCATAGGACTGGAGCAGCACGTTCAGGCCGTCCAGCTTCTTGATCTTGCGCAGATAGCGGTGGCTGTTGTATTCCACCAGCATCACCGCGCCGTCGATGGGGCTCTGGGCCGGCACGATGAGCGCGATATCGCCCGCGTGGATGCGGAAGCCGCGCATGCTGTCATCCGGCGCCAGGAAATAGAACACCTTGTCCGGCGCCGCGCCTTCGATGCGGCCGTTGATGATGGGCACCAGCCGATGGTCGACCGGCTTCATGACCGCGTTCATCACGGGCACATGCTTGAGCACGCTCTGCAGGGCGTCCAGCCACACGCTGCCGGTCACGGACTCGTCCTTCTTGTCGGCGTCCGGATCGGTGGAGGCCACGCGCACCGCCTCCGGCTCCTCCCGGGGCTCGACGCGCTTGCGCACGCGCTGCTGCGCCGTCTCGTTCATCTGAGGCGAGACCTGCGCCAGGTCCACCGTCGCGGCGATGTCATCCAGCGTGAAGTCCGCCTCGGTCTGCTGCTTCAGGCCGATCGTCTTGAGGATGCGGCGGGCCTGGTCGTCCGCGATGATGCGCGTGCCGGCCTCCACCGCCAAGAGATAGCTCTCGCTCACACCGCACTTGCGCGCCACCTGCTTGGGCGTCAGCTTCTGCCGCAGCCGCTCGGTGCGGATCAGGTCTCCCAGTCTGCTCATCCTTCTGCCTCCATCAGGGCCGCGATGTCCGTGAGGATCGCCTCCGGCAGAGGCTCCTCCGTGCAGCCGCGCACCCTGTCCATATCGATGCCCGTCTTCTTCAGCAGCGCCGCGACGCGACGCGCGCCCGCCTCGTCCCCCTGCAGCACGCTCAGCACGAGCTGATCCTCGAGCCGGAGCAGCGGGACCTGCGCGCCGAGCACAGCGACCTTTTCGGCCGCGGCCGCCGCGTCCAGCCGCAGGCGCAGGGCCTGTCCCTCCACGGTCGCCGCTGGGCCCGCCGTGAGCAGGATGTCCGCGCCGTCGAAATGATAGGCGCAGCGGAAGGCCGCGGGCGCCGCGTCCTCCTCATGCCGCATGCCCAGCTTCGTGAGCACCTTGTCCGCCGCGGCAGCCGAGGCCGCGTCCGTCAGCAGCTCGAAGCTGTGCCAGGCCGTCTCCTCCCCGCGCAGGGTCAGGGCATAGTCGCCGCCCAGCGCCCAGTGGACCTGCGCCGCGGCCAGCTTCTCCGTCAGGCGCTTGAGCGCCTTTTCCTTGAGTGCCATGTTCGCCTCCGGATCGTGTTGATATCATTGCAGCTGCAGCCCGCCGACCAGCTGGGCCAGCATGCTCTCCGCCGCCTTCGGCAGTGTGACCACATACAGGCCCTCCGAGGTCACGGCATGCAGCCGGATGTCTGTGTCGCTGTCCATGCGCACCGCCCACGCGCCGCCCACCCGCACCGAGGCCGAGCCCGTGAGCGTGAAGCCGGTGCCGTCCATCAGGGAGAGCGCCCGCGCCGGATAGATGCTGTCCACCTGCAGCCGCTGGCCGTCCCCCGTGCGGTAGACCAGCCGGGTGACGCGCCCATAGCCGCTCTCGAAGGCGGCGCTGTAGCTCCCGGCCTGCTCCAGGGTCAGATCGGCACGGCCGTTCGCGGCCAGCACCTTCACCGGGGACGCGGCGATGAGCTACGGCAGGCGGTCGATCTCGGTGAGCACCAGCTGCTCCTGCGCGCCGAGCACAGGCTGGCTGCCGTCATCGGCGGTGACGAGGCTCTTCGGCTCCACCATGACCGCCGCCACATACAGGGCCGCCGCCAAAAGGAGGCCGAGCGCTGCCGCCAGCACCCGACCGACGATCCCGGCTGCCGACCGCTGCCGCATGCGCACGCCTCCTGTCCCTTTCGGATGCTCTCATTATAGCCGAGGGCGTTCGCCCTGTCAATGAAGGGGCGGCGGCGCGGCATCTCGCGCTTTACGATCCGGCCCGCTTCGGCTATAATATCGGCGGAGACCGAACGACGATGACAGGAGCATGAGAGCGATGAAGCAGGATACGATCTGCGTCCAGGGCGGCTATACCCCCGGCAACGGCGAACCGCGCCAGATCCCCATCATCCAGTCCACCACCTTCAAATATTCCACCAGCGAGGACATGGGCAAGCTGTTCGACCTGGAGGCTGACGGCTATTTCTATTCCCGCCTGCAGAACCCCACCTGCGACCTGGTGGCGGCCAAGATCTGCCGGCTGGAGGGCGGCACCGCGGCCATGCTCACCTCGAGCGGCCAGGCGGCCAACTTCTTTGCCATGTTCAACATCTGTGAGCACGGCGACCACATCGTGGCCTCCAGCACCATCTATGGCGGCACCTTCAACCTGATCTCGGTCACGATGGCGAAGATGGGCATCTCAGCCACCTTCGTCGACCCGCTGTGCTCCGAGGAGGAGCTCGAGGCCGCCTTCCGCCCCAACACGAAGCTGGTCTTCGGCGAGACGATCGCCAACCCGGCGCTCACCGTGCTGGACATCGAGAAGTTCGCCCGCGCGGCCCACGCCCACGGCGTGCCGCTCATCGTGGACAACACCTTCCCCACCCCCGTCAACTGCCGTCCCTTCGAGTGGGGCGCCGACATCGTGACCCATTCCACCACCAAGTATATGGACGGACACGGCGCGGCCGTAGGCGGCGCCATCGTGGACAGCGGCCGCTTCGACTGGATGGCCCATGCCGACAAGTTCCCCGGCCTGTGCCGCCCCGATGACAGCTATCACGGCATCACCTACGCCGAGCGCTTCGGCCAGGGCGGCGCCTTCATCACCAAGGCCACCGCGCAGCTGATGCGCGACTTCGGCAGCACGCCCTCCCCGAACAGCGCCTTCCTGCTGAACCTGGGTCTGGAGAGCCTGCACGTGCGCATGGCCCGCCACTGCGAGAACGGTCAGGCAGTCGCCGAGTTCCTGGAGAAGCACCCCAAGGTCGCCTATGTCAACTACTGCGGCCTGCCCTCCAGCCCCTATCACGCGCTGGCGCAGAAGTACCTGCCCCACGGCAGCTGCGGCGTGGTGTCCTTCGGCCTGGCCGGCGGTCGCGAGGCGGCCAGCACCTTCATGCGCGAGCTGAAGCTGGCGGCCATCGAGACCCATGTGGCCGACGCCCGCACCTGCTGCCTGAACCCCGCCTCCAGCACCCATCGCCAGATGAACGACGAGCAGCTGAAGGCCGCCGGCGTCCCCGCCGAGCTGGTCCGCATGAGCTGCGGCCTGGAGAGCAGCGAGGACCTGATCGCCGATATCGCCCAGGCGCTGGACAAGGCCTGATCTGCCTGAACCAAAAGAGCGGCTGCCCCCTTCGGACGCTTCCGAAAGGGACAGCCGCTCTTTTTCCACGCGGTCGGGCCGGTCAGCCGATGACCTCGCCCTTGCCGTTGAACAGGGGCAGCTTCTCAAGATAGATGAGGTCGGAGCGCTTCTGGGCGTCGCCCTCAGCCAGGATGGCCATGCGGCCGCAGATCTCGCCGCCCACGGCCTTCACCAGCTCCTCCAGGGCGCGCAGGCTCTCGCCGGTGGAGATCACGTCGTCCACGATGAGGATACGCTTGCCCTTCATCTGGGCCGCGTCGTTGCCGTCGATGTACAGCTTCTGCGCCTTGGCGGTGGTGATGCTGCGCACCTCGACCTCCTTCACGTCGCGCATATAGAGCTTGACGCCCTTGCGCGCGAGGAACCACTTCTCGTCGCCCGCCTGGCGCGCCATCTCATAGGCGATCGGGATGCCCTTCGATTCGGCGGTCAGGATGTAGTCGTATTCCGGCGCGCGCTTGAGCAGCTCGGCCGCGCAGGCCTGGGTCAGCTCGCAGTCGCCGAAGATGACGAAGGCGCCGATGTACAGGTCATCGTTCAGGGGGCACAGGGGCAGCTCACGCTTGAGCCCCGCGATGGTCATGGGATAGGTCATGCTTCTCACCCTTATCTTTCATCGAACGTTATACAGGGAGATCCCTTACGCTCTATTCTACCGCAGGCGGCGCCGGATGTCAACGATCCGCGGGGCGGCCGATATTCACAGAAGGTTCATACGATCGCCCGGCCGTTCCTGCTATAATCAAGGTGCGGCAGCGGGCCCGTGACCAGGCTGCCGGGAAAGGGATCCAAGGGATGATCGAAGCTAAGAGCCTGACGAAGCGCTTCGGGCGCGTCGAGGCTGTGCGTGACCTCTCCTTCCGTCTGCCGGAGGGCGGGATCGTCGGCCTGCTGGGCCAGAACGGCGCCGGCAAGACCACCACGCTGAACATGCTCACCGGCTATTATCCGCCCACCGCCGGCCAGGTGCTCATCGACGGGCATGACATGCTCGCCGACCCGCGCGGCTGCAAGCGGCTCATCGGCTATCTGCCCGAGCGTCCGCCGCTCTATGACGAGATGACCGTGCGCGACGCGCTGGTCTTCTGCTGCCGCCTGAAGGAGGTGGCCCGGAGCTCGCAAAAGGCGCACATCGAGGATATCGTGGGCCTGTGCGGCCTGGAGGAGGTGGCCGACCGCGTGATCGGCAACCTGTCGAAGGGCTACCGCCAGCGCGTGGGGCTTGCCCAGGCCCTCTGCGGCGATCCGCCTGTCCTCATCCTGGACGAGCCGACCGTGGGCCTGGACCCGAAGCAGGTGGTATAGATCCGCGATCTCATCCGCCGCCTGGGCGAGAAGCACACCGTGCTGTTCTCCTCCCACATCCTGGCGGAGGTGCAGCAGCTGTGCGACCATGTGATCATGCTGCACCGGGGGCGGCTCATCCGCGCCTGCGCCATGTCCGAGCTGGACGGCCGCGGCGACACGCTCCGCCTGCGGATGAGCGTCGCGAAGAAGGAGCGGGAGCTGCTGCCCGCCCTGCGCGGCCTGCCCTGCGTGCAGCGGGTGAAGTCGCTGCCCAGCATGGATATCGAGATCAGCGAGCTGATGGTGGAATGCGCCGTGCCTGAGGAAGGCGACGGCGCGGTCTATACGCAGCTCTTCCGTCTGCTCTGCGCGCTGGACGCGCCGGTGCGCATGCTGGTCCCCCAGCGCGACACCCTGGAGCAGATCTTCCTGCGGGCGACCGCCGATGAGGAGGTGGGAGCATGACCGCCATCTGGAAGCGCGAGCTGCAGTCCTATTTCTACACCGCCACCGGCTGGGTCTATATGGGCGTGTTCCTGCTGGTCTCCTCGGTGATGTTCTTCTTGCAGATCCTGCAGGAGCGCTCCTCCGACCTGCTCACCTTCATCGGGCAGATGAGCTACCTTTGGATGCTGCTCTGCCCCGTGCTCACCATGCGCCTGCTGGCTGAGGAGCGGCAGAAGCGCACCGACCAGCTGCTCTTCACCAGCCCGGTCTCGCTGCCCGGCGTGGTGCTGGGCAAGTATCTGGCCGCCATCACGGTGATGGCCGCCACGGTGCTGCTCACCTTCGGCTATGTGCTGGTGGTCGCCATGTATGGCCAGGTCTACCCCGGCGAGCTGCTGGTGGGCTACCTGGGCTTCCTGCTGCAGGGCTTCGCGTTCACGGCCATCGACATGTACATCTCCTCCCTCACCGCCTCGCCGGTCACGGCCGCGGTGCTCTCGATGGGCGCGAACCTGTGCCTGTGGGTCGCCGATATGCTCGCGAGCTCGGTGCCCGAATGGATCGGCGACGCGCTCACGTTCATCTCGCTGTATTCCCGCAACGAGCCGTTCCTGATGGGGCAGCTCTCCTTCGCGTCGGTCGGCTTCGATCTGTCTGTGGTGGCTGCCTGCCTGGTGCTGGCCATCCACGCGCTCGACAGCCGCCGCTATAAGGGGGCGTGAGCATGAGAGAAAAGAAAGAAAAGAAAGTGAAGAAGGCCGGAGCGTCCCGGCTGCGCTTCTGGCGGTCGCCCCGCTTCCGCTATGGGGCCCTGTCGACCGCGCTGCTCGCCCTGTTCCTGGCCATCCTGGTGGTGCTGAACATGGCCGCCACCGCGCTGGAGAAGAAGAACGCCTGGCGCGTGGACTTTTCCTTCAACGCCCTCACGACCTACGGCGAGAAGACCGAGGAGGTCCTGGCGACGCTGGAGCACCCGGTGCATATCTATGCCCTCTATACCCGCGGCCAGGAGGACCAGCCGCTGCTGGAGCTGCTGGACCGCTATGCCGCCGCCTCCGACAAGGTGACGTGGGAGCAGACCGATATCAGCCTGGATCCCGGCCTGCTCACGAAGTTCCGCTCCGAGACCTCCTCCGAGAGCCTCACGAACGATTCCATCGTGGTCTCCTGTGAGGAGACGGGCCGCTGGAAGCTCATCTCCGCCGTGGACCTCATCAGCCTGTCCTATGATGCCGACCAGGGCGTCTATGAGTACGCAGGGCTGACCTACGAGAGCAGCCTGACCTCCGCCATCCGCTATGTGGCGCAGGACACGATCCCGCGGGTGATGATCCTGCAGGGCCATGGCGAGCTGGACGAGGACGGCACCCAGGTGCTGGCCCAGCTGCTGGCCGGGAACGACCTGGATGTGTATTATTTCACCCTCTCGACCACCGAGACCGAGCTCAGCCCCGACGATCTGCTCATGATCCTTTCGCCCGTGCGCGACCTGACCGATGAGGAGCTCCGGAAGATCACCGCCTTCACTGAGGCGGGCGGCTGCCTGTTCCTCACCTGCGACACCACCGATCCCGTGGACAAGATGCCCAACTGGTCCGCGCTGCTGCGCTCCTACGGCTTCCTGCCCCAGAACGGTATGGTCATCGCCGCGCAGGACGCGTCGGGGACCTACTATAACAACAACCGCACCTACATCGTGCCCACGATGCAGTCCACCGCGATCACCGAGGATCTGGTGTCCTCCCACGATACCTTCCTCATCCTGGCCGGGGCCCGCGCCTTCGCCATGCCCACCGAGAGCGACCGCGGCCTGACCACCACCGCCGTGCTGACCAGCGGGAGCACCTCCTACCTGCGCGACCTCTCGAGCAAGAGCCTCTCGCTGGACAAGCAGGAGGGCGACGCCGAGGGGCCCTTCGCCCTGGCGCTGCTGGCGGAGCGCATGACCTCCACCGGCGACATGAGCCGGGCCTTCATCCTGGGCGCCTCCACCATGCTCACCTCGTCCGATACCTACGCGATGACCGTGAGCCAGGAGTTCATCATGCGCGCCGTGGAGCAGCTGCTGGGCAGCCAGTCCACCAGCCTGAGCATCATGGCCAAGGTGGCCGTGCGGCCCGCCCTTTCGACGAACTCGATCGCCCTGGGCAGCTTCGTGATCGTGCTCCTGCCCATGATGGCGATCGCCATCGGGATCCTGGTCCTCTTCCGCAGGAAGCACCGCTGATCCCCGCGCGAAAAGGCCCCGATCCTCTCCCTTGCTTCGGGAGACGATCGGGGCCTTTCGTTCGTCCTTCGGGTCAGGCTCTGCGCATCCCGCGCAGCGCGGCGTCCGCCTGCAGCAGCACGCGGCGCGCGCCGGCGAAGGTCAGGGCCGCCACGGCCTCCCGCAGGGGCAGGAGCACCACATCGCGCACATGGGCGGGATCGGGCGTCGGCGTCTGCGCATGGAACACCGCCAGGAAATAATCCACATGCTTCGCGCCGCCGTGGGGCAGCTCGTATTCCTCCTCGAAGGCAGGCTGCTGGTAGAGCGCGGCCCGGATGCCGGTCTCCTCGCGGATCTATCGCAGGGCCGCCATGCGCGGCGTCTCCCCGGGCTCCAGATGGCCCTTCGGCAGGCCGGTATGGCCGTCCAGCTCCGTGACCACCGCGTACAGGCGCCGCCCCGCCGACCATGTGAAGAGCACGCCGCCCGCCGAATGCTCCGTGACCATCCTTCCCGCCTCCCTTCCTGCCGTCTATGGCATCATTTCCGCGCCAGGTCCAGCATGGCGTCCACCCGGTCGATCGCCGTGATCAGCCTCTGCTGGTAGTCGCCCCGCACGATGACGAGCTTGTCGCCGAAGCCGAACTCGCGGTACATCGAGATGAGCCGCTCGTTGAGCATCTCCCGCCGCTCCTGCTCGCCGTTCAGGCGCATGCCGTCGGCCACCCAGGTCACGTCCGGCAGCAGGAAGAGCAGCAGGTCGAAGCGGTCGGGGTCGATGAAGGCCTCCACCAGCTTGTTGCGGTGGCCCATATACAGCTCGCTGAAATAATCGGTATAGACTGCGTCGGTATCGAAGAAGCAGACCTTGTTCGCGGTGCGCAGGGCATTGTAGTCCTGCTCCGCCTGCAGATAAGCCATGCGTCCGAAGTCGTCGTCGGTGAAGATGGTCTCATCGCCGCCCAGGAAGTCATGCGCGTAGTAGCGGCCCACCTCCTCCGACCAGGAGGTGTTGTACAGCTTGGCCAGATACTTGGTCAGCGTGGTCTTGCCGCAGGACTCGGTGCCGGCCACCAGCACCTTCTTGGCAAAGAAGGGGCGCGCCGTGCCGAGGATGTAATGCCAGTTGTTGAAGATATCGTGCCGGATCTCGGTGGCCGAGATCGGGTAGCGGGTGCGCGTAGGGTCGAAGAGCTCGATGGCGCTGTCGGGGAAATAGGACTTGAGCGTGCTGTCATAGTCGCCGTCGCCCACGAAGAACGCGTCGATGTGCTCCGGCACCACCTTGCGCATCAGCTGAGCCCAGGCCGCCCAGCCCTCAGGCGCCGCGGGGATGTCGGTCTCATCCAGCACGCGCACCTCGATGTGCTCCATGTCCTGCACCTGCTGGCCGATCCACTGCTTGCGCAGCTGATAGGTGATGTTCGGCAGCCCTGCCTCACGGCAGATGCGCTCCGTCTGCACGCGGTCGTCCGAGATGACCACGATCAGCTTGCTGCAGCGCGTGGACGCCATGATCATCTGATAGAGATGTCCGCGATGCGGCGGACAGAACCTTCCGAAATATACGCCGGTCTGATACACCTTGGAGCCCTTCCTTCCGATCGGATCTGCATGAAGGAACGATTTCGACATCCGCCGCCGGATCCCTGCCTGCGGCGCGATATAGCATTGACTAACGCCGCCCCGGCCCTGTATCATAAGGGCAAAGAAGCTGAACAGGCATGAGCCGGGCCATCAGGCAGCGGAGGAGACCCGCGGGACAGCACGATCTGCGCCGCGGGCCTTTGCTGTATCCGCGGCCGAAAAGGAAGGTCTTGGCATGAGCACGAAGCAGAACGAAAAGCTCCTCGACCCCATCGGGATCTCCCGCGTGACCCTCTTCGGCAACCTGCTGCTCGCCCTGGGCAAGCTGGCCGCCGGTGTGCTGGGCCGCTCCTCCGCCATGGTCGCCGACGCCATCCATTCCGCCTCGGACGTGGGCTCGACGGTCATGGTGCTGTTCGCGCTGCGCATCGCCGGCAAGGCGCCGGACGCCAAGCACGAATACGGCCATGAACGCTTTGAGAGCCTGGCCGCGCTGCTGCTCTCGCTGGCGCTGGGCGCCACCGGGGTGGGCATCGGCTGGAGCGCGCTCACGGGCATCCTTTCCGGCGCGTATCTCTCCGCCCCGCTCCCCACGGTGCTGCCCCTGGCCGCGGCCTGCGTGTCGATCGCCGTGAAGGAAGCGATGTACCATCTCACGATGCGCGCCGCCAGGCTCCACGCCTCCGACGCCCTTCGCGCGGACGCCTGGCATCATCGCTCCGACGCGCTGTCCTCCGTAGGCAGCCTGCTGGGCATCGCCGGCGCGCGCATGGGCTGCCCGATCCTCGATCCGGCGGCGGGCCTCATCATCTGCGTCCTCATCCTCAAGAGCGCCTGGGACATCCTGAGCCCGGCCGTCGACAAGCTGACCGACGCCTCCTGCGACGCGCAGACCGAGGCCGCCATCCGCGAGGCGGTGCGCTCCGTGCAGGGCGTGCAGCGGATCAACAAGCTGCAGACGCGGCGCTTCGGCCCCCGCGTGTATGTGGACATCGAGATCGCGGCGGACGGGCAGCTCCGCCTCATCGAGTCCCACGCCATCGCCGAGCGGGTCCACCTGCTGGTGGAGGAGCGCTTCCCCGCCGTGAAGCACTGCATGGTCCATGTCGATCCCGTGATGCCCTGAAACGTTCGTCATATCTTCACCCGATCTTCACCCTCTCACTGCAAGAAATGACAGCCGCGTGTCGTTCCATTTGTGAAGAGAGGAGTGATGATCCCATGGTGGAACTGCTGCTGATGGAGCCCAACAAGACGCGTGCCGCGCATCTTCTGCGCCTGCTGTCTGACGCCGGCTACCGGTGCACCCTGTGCGATCACGCCGCCGAGGGCCTGGCGCTGGTCCGCCAGGGCAGCCGTGTGCTCACGATCCTGAACACACGCATGCCCTGGACCGAGAGCGCGCCCTTCCTGAAGCTGCTCGCCGGCCAGGGCCTGCCTGTGCTGTTCCTGACCCGTGAGCCCGCCAACGCCGCCCATCTGAAGGCGCTCTATCACGCCGACCGTGAGGTCCTGCCCGCCGATGCCCCCGATGCCTCGGTGCTGGGCGCCGTGGAGCGCCTGCTGAGCGCGCCCTCCGCCACGCTCACCCGCGGCGACCTTTCGCGGACATGGACACGCACCGCGTCTCCATCGACGGCCGCGTGGAGAAGCTGACCGACCAGGAATGCCTGCTGCTGCAGGCGCTGATGCTCTCGCCCGATACCGCCGTCAGCCGCGAGGACCTGCTCCGCACCGCCTGGGGCTACCAGAGCATGGGCATCACGCGCACGGTGGATGTGCATGTGCAGCGGCTGCGCCGCAAGGTGGGCGGCGACCGCATCGAGACCGTCTACCGCACCGGCTATCGGCTGCGCACCGCCTGAGCCTGCCCGTTTTCGTTCTTTTTTTCACAGATCGGGCGTTCGGCTCTTGCAAGTTCCGGCCAGACCGGGTATAATGCAGAAAGGGTAACACCCGTATGATCGAAGGAGGTAGATACCAATGGCCGTGAAGGTTGCTATCAATGGCTTTGGCCGCATTGGCCGTCTTGCTTTCCGTCAGATGTTCGACGCGGAAGGCTACGAAGTGGTCGCTATCAACGACCTGACCAGCCCCACCATGCTGGCTCACCTGCTGAAGTACGACACCGCCCAGAAGGGCTATGCCGGCGTCATCGGCGAGAACAAGCACACCGTCGAGGCTCATGACGGCGAGGGCGAGGACAACTACATCGTCGTCGACGGCAAGAAGATCGTCATCTACAAGTGCAAGGGCCCGGATGCCGCCAACCTGCCCAACTGGGGCGCGATGGGCATCGATGTGGTGCTGGAGTGCACCGGCTTCTACACCAGCAAGGCCAAGGCTTCCGCTCATGTGGACGCCGGCGCCAAGAAGGTCGTCATCTCCGCTCCTGCCGGCAACGACCTGCCCACCATCGTCTACAACGTGAACAACAACGTGCTGAAGCCCACCGACACCGTGATCTCCGCGGCTTCCTGCACCACCAACTGCCTGGCTCCCATGGCCAAGGCCCTGAACGATGCTTATCCCATCCAGAGCGGCATCATGACCACCGTGCATGCTTACACCGGTGACCAGATGATCCTGGACGGCCCCCAGCGCAAGGGCGACCTCCGTCGTGCCCGTGCCGGCGCCCAGAACATCGTGCCCAACAGCACCGGCGCTGCCAAGGCCATCGGCCTGGTCATCCCCGAGCTGAACGGCAAGCTGATCGGCTCTGCCCAGCGTGTGCCCGTCCCCACCGGCTCCACCACCATCCTGGTGGCCGTCGTGAAGGGCCAGAACATCACCAAGGATTCCATCAACGCCGCCATGAAGGCTGCCGGCTCTGAGTCCTTCGGCTACACCGAGGAGCAGCTGGTGTCCTCCGACATCATCGGCATGCGCTATGGCTCCCTGTTCGATGCCACCCAGACCATGGTCGCCAAGCTCGACGACGACACCTATCAGGTGCAGGTCGTGTCCTGGTACGACAACGAGAACTCCTACACCTCTCAGATGGTCCGCACCATCAAGTACTTCGCCGAGCTGAAGTAATTCTCAGAACGTCGAAAAGGTGTGAGCTCAGGCCCTCCCGACCGCAAGGTCGAGAGGGCCTTTTGTGTCTCCGCTCGCTTGACAGAAGGTCTTCCATGTAATACAATGGTATTACCAAGGAGGCGATGCTCTATGACCATCTCCATGCGCTGCTCCGACCGGGACGCGACGCTGATCCGGCAGTATGCCGAGCTGACCGGTGTATCGGTCTCCGAGCTGATCCGGCAGACCGTGCTGGCCCGGATCGAGGATGAATACGATCTGCAGACCTACGAACGGGCCTATGCCGCGTACCAGGCCCAGCCCGAGACCTTCACCCTGGACGAGGTCGAAAAGGAGCTCGGCCTGGCATGAGCTGGCATGTAGAGTTCACAAAGGACGCGCTGAAGCAGCTCAAGAAGCTGGACCGTCCACAGGCCGCGCTGATCCTCGGCTGGATCCGCAAGAACCTGGAAGGCTGTGAGGACCCGCGTGTCCATGGGAAAGGGCTCACGGCGGACCGGAGCGGGCAATGGCGATACCGAGTCGGTGACTATCGCGTCATCGCGCACCTGGAGGACGGAAGAGTGACCATCCTCGTGCTCGATATCGGGCACAGGAGAGAGGTCTACGACTGAGGCAGGCCCTTGCCCATGAAGGCGCTGCCCGATCTATGCCATCGGAGGTGTCCCCTATGCGAAAGCGTTCCCTGCTCCTCCTGCTCCTGCTGTCGGCGCTGCTCCTTTGCGGCGGCGCGCGGGGCGAGGTCGTCATCAGCGAGGTCTGCGCGGCGAACAAATGCAGCTATCTCGATGCCGACGGAAAGACCCCGGACTGGGTCGAGCTGTACAACAGCGGCGACGAGGCAGTCGAGCTGGACGGCTGGCTGCTCTCAGACGATGAACAGGCGCTGCGAACGCTCCCGCTGGACGGGCAGCGCGTCGAGGCCGGCGGCTATCTGCTGGTCGGCCTTTCGAGCGACACCTTCAAGCTGGACAAGGACGGCGAGACGGTCTATCTTTTCCGGAACGGGGAGCAGGTCTCCTGTGTGCCCTGCCCCGCGCTGGAGGATGACGTCACCTGGGCGCTCCTCGACGGCACATATCAGTCGACCTGGCTGCCCACCCCCGGCATGGCGAACAGGCTGCTCGCGGAGGGCGAACGCTTCCCTGTCGGCGAGGGGCTGCGCTTCAACGAGGTGCTCACCAACGAGCCGCCCGCGAACGAGACCGCGAGCTATGACTACATCGAGCTGATGGCCGATGGCAGGACCGTGGACACCAGGGGCTGGACGGTCCGCCTGGGCATGGCCGGCAGCCGCGTCTACACGCTGGAGACCAAGTCCGTCAAGAAGGGCCATTTCACCTACTTCTACTGCACCACCAAGAGCACCGGCCGCGTCCACGCAAGCTTCGGGCTGCCCGCGCAGGGCGCGATCCTGAGCCTGTGGGACAGTGAGGGCGAGCTGGTCGACTTCCTGCGCCTGCCGGAGCAGTATCCCAGCGTCAGTTGGGGCCTTTCCGGGGACGGAAAGACCTGGGGCTATCTTGCCTCGCAGACGCCGGGCAAGGCCAACGGTCAGGTCTATCCGAGCAAGCTGGCGGCCCCCACGCTCTCGCTGCCGGGCGGCGTGTATGACGGCGGCTCGGTCACCGTGGCCGTCACCGCGGAGGACGGCGCCGTGATCCGCTACACGACCGACGGCACCACGCCCAAGGCCACCTCCCCTGTCTACAAGGAGCCGCTCACCTTCACCTCCACCACCGCGCTGAGCACCGCGGCCTTCTCCGAGGACCGGCTCACCAGCGATGTGACCTGCGCGACCTATGTGCTGGACCTGGAGGCGGACGTCCCGGTCGTGTGCCTCATCATCGACAAGACCTATCTGTATCACACCAGGCTGGGCCTGCTGACAGGCAAGTCCGACGGCAAGAGCAACTATCGCAAGAACTGGGAATACCCCGCCAACTTGGAATATTTCAACAAGGACGGCGTCTGTGAGCTGGACCAGGCCTGCGGCTTCGGCATCCAGGGCGATTCCTCCCGCGGCTATAAGCAGAAGGCCTTCCAGCTGGTCGCGAGGACCTGCTACGGCACCGATGACACCTTCGACTTCGCCCCCTTCTCCGACCGGGAGGCCACGTCCTATCACACCCTGAACCTGCGGGCCGCCGGCAGCGAGGGCACCGGCAACCTGTGCACCTATTTCCGCGATGCCTTCCTGGGCAGCCTGGCGGACGAGGGCACCTCGCTGCTCGCCTCCGCGGGGACCTCGGTGATGGTCTATCTGAACGGCGAGCCCTATGGCCACTACAACCTGAGGGAGCGCATCGACAAGTGGTCCATTGCCCGGCGCCTTGGCATCAAGGACAAGGACGAGATCGACCAGATCGACCTGCTGGTGCAGGAGGGCAAGGCGCGCAGCGGCAGCAGCGCGGACTACCGGGCCCTGAGCGACTACATGAAGAAGCACGACCTGAACGACCCGGAGGCCCTGCAGTATGTGCTGGACCGCCTGGATGAGCAGAGCCTGTTCGAGTATGTGGCCTTCCTGTTCTGCTGCGGCAATGAGGACCTGAAGAACAACCGCTTCTTCCGGGTGCCCGGCGGCAAATGGACCTGGCTGGTGTATGACATGGACAAGGCCTTCAAGGACGCTTCCTCCGACCGTGTCTTCCGGCTCTACACGATGAAGGTGAGCGCCCCCATCTGCAACTCGACCGACCATGTGTCCTTCGCGGCGCTGATGCAGGTGCCCGAGATGAAGGACCGCTTCCTCACCATCCTGGGCGATCTGCTGGCCGATACCTTCATGCCGGAGCACGTCATCGAGCGCATCGACGCGTGGCATGATATGGTCGCCCCCACGATCCCCACGCAGCTGCGGCTGTGGGCGAAGAAGAACACCGTCGCGCACTGGGAGGCCAAGGTGGAGGAGCTGAGGACCTTCGCGAAGGAGCGCCCGGCCTATGTCATCCGCTACACGAAGAAGTATTTCGGCCTGACCGACGAGCAGGTGCGCACCTATTTCGCCCGCTACTATGAGAAGCTGGAGCAGAGCGGCTCGGCTGAGTGATCCGCTCCGGTGATACGCCAAAAGCTCCCCCATCGCAAGGATGAGGGAGCTTTTTGGTGCGGGTCGTCGTCCTTCCGGATCATACTTATCTCAAATAAGATCGACAGAGATCTCGACCGCTGCGGCGGTCGACCAGAGGGCTTTCCGGTCGCCCTCTGGACTGCTTCGGATCCCCACTTTTGTAGATCATTTCTATTTGAGGATCGTATCAGTCCATCTCCGGCCGGGCCAGGCTGTCGAAGGTCTCGACGCCGGGATAGCCATATTCGCGGATCACGCACTGGATCTCGCCCAGGTCGCTCAGGCGCAGGGCCGCGGCGCGGGCGTCCTCCGGCGACACGGCCAGCACGCGGATGATGGCCTGCTCGCCGCCCTTCACCAGCTTGGGGCAGCAGCTCACCTGCTTCAGGTGGTCCTTCGTCACGCCCGAGACCAGATAGAAGTCCTTGTCATAGGGCTCGGTGTGCTCCTCCATCCAGGCCGCCGCGTCCACACCGGCCTTCTGGGCACGGCGCAGGATCTCGTCGCCGGAGATCGGCACGATCTGCGCCACATTGGAGAACTCACTGATGTACTTCTGCTTCACGATGCGTACCATGCTCATATCCTCCTGTCTTGCCGCTGTTCCAGAACAAGGATCGCCTCCAACACGCCGCCGGCGATGCAGCGCGCCTTGTCCGAGATCGTATCGCAGTTCTCACGCTCCTCGGTGCGGGGATCGATATCGGCGATCTTCAGGCCCTCGCGCACGGGCGACCCGTCCCGGATGATCCCTCGCAGAAGCCCGTCCAGCGAGGCCGGCACAGGCACCGCGGTCCCCTCCGCCGTCCAGATCTGGGCGATGGGCTCTCCCTTGGCCACGATATCACCGATGTCCCGCAGGCAGCGCAGCACGCCCGTCGCCGGGGCATGCATCACCCTCTCCCGGCCATAGCCGCGGATGAAGCCCGGCACGCCCGTGTCCGGCTCGGCGCTCCCTTCCAGGATCACGCGGCCCAGCCGATGGCCCCTGTTCGTCTCGATCACCGCGTCCACGTCCACACCGGCCGTGAAGCCCGGTCCGAGCCCGACCGTGACAGGCGCCATATCCCGGCGCGTGCCCATGTTCCGCTTGGCGAGGATAGCGTCCACCAGTGCCCTCGGGCGGAAGTCCGCGACGCGGGCCCCCTCCGGGTCGATGAGCATGGCCAGGCCCTCCTCCGCGAGCAGCCGCCGCGCCTCCTCCGGGTCCCGCGCCAGGCGGCAGGTCATGCCCTCCACCGTCTGCGAGCCCTGGAACACGGCCTCGCTGAAGGCCACGCTCCGCCGGATGGCCGTCGGGCGCGCCGTCTACAGCACCAGCACCGGAAAGCCGCAGCGCCGCAGCTTCCAGATGGTGCCCGTGGCGATGTCCCCGCCGCCGCGTACGATCACCGGTGCTTCCATCGCATCCTCCGAAAAAGGGGCCCGGAGACGAGCGCTCCGGACCCCATCGATCTTGCCGATCACTTGTTGGCCTGGTCCACCATGGCCTTGACCTTCATGGGCAGGCCGAGCAGGTTGATGAAGCCCTCGCTGTCCTTGTGGCTGTACAGGCCCTTGCTGTCGCCGAAGGTGGCGATCTGCTCCATGTACAGGCTGTTGGGGCTCTTCACGCCGGCGTTCATGCAGTTGCCCTTGTAGAGCTTCAGCTTCACGGTGCCGTTCACAGACTGCTGGGTGCTGTCGACGAAGGCGCTCAGGGCCTCGCGCAGGGGGGTGTACCACATGCCGTCATACACCAGCTCGGCGAACTTGCTGGCCACCAGCTCCTTGTAGTGGCTGGTCTGGCGGTCCAGAGTGATGCTCTCCAGGATGTGATGGGCCTCATACAGCATGGTGCCGCCGGGGGTCTCATACACACCGCGGCTCTTCATGCCCACCAGGCGGTTCTCGACCAGGTCGGCCATACCGACGCCGTTGCGGGCGGCGATCTCATTGGCCTTGGTCACCAGGGACACACCGTCCAGCTTCTCGCCGTTGATGGCCACCGGGACGCCCTTCTCGAAGTCGATGGTCACATACTCCGCCTGATCGGGCGCGTCCTCGGGGCGCACCATGGTCAGCAGCAGGTCCTTGGGCGGCTCGTTCCAGGGGCTCTCCAGATCGGCGCCCTCATGGGAGATGTGCCAGATGTTGCGGTCCATGGAATAGGGACGGTCCTTCTTGACCGGCACGGGGATGTTGCGCGCCTCGGCGTACTCGATCTCCTCCTCGCGGGTCTTGATGTCCCAGATACGCCAGGGCGCGATGACCTTCATCTCGGGGTCGAAGGCCTTGATGGTCAGCTCGAAGCGCACCTGGTCGTTGCCCTTGCCGGTGCAGCCATGGCAGATGGCGGTGCAGTTCTCCTTGTGGGCGATCTCCACCAGACGCTTGGCGATCAGAGGACGGGCGAAGGAGGTGCCCAGCAGGTACTTGCCCTCATAGATGGCACCGGCCTTCAGGGTCGGGAAGATGAAGTCCTCCACGAACTCCTTGCGCAGGTCCTCGATATAGAGCTTCTCGGCACCGCACTTCTTGGCCTTCTCGTGCAGGGGCTCCAGCTCCTCGCCCTGGCCCACGTCGCCCGCCACGCAGACGACATCGCAGTCATAATTTTCCTTCAGCCACGGCACGATGATGGAGGTATCCAGGCCGCCGGAATAAGCCAGCAGCACGCGCATCTTCGACATGATGATCCACTCCTTACAGATCTCTTGATCTTGTTCTTCACGAACAAGCGTTAATATACACCCTTTTGCATAAGGTTGCAATAGGCAGAGATGAAAAATATGTATTTCCGCCGTATTTCTCCGCCCCCGCGGAGCCCGTCCCGGCGGTTGACCTTCTCTTCCTTCCGTGCTATCATTATATGGGGTAGCTTGCCCCGATGAAAGGGAGAACGATGATCGTACTTGGTATCGACCCCGGCTACGCGCTGATGGGCTGGGGCGTGGTGGAGCAGACCGGCGCTAAGATGAAGCTCATCGCCTATGGCTGTGTGGAGACCAGCCCGCCGGCCCCCATGCAGCATCGCCTGCGTACGCTGCAGCTGGGCGTGAAGGATCTGCTGCAGATCTATCATCCCGACGCGGTGGCCTTCGAGGAGCTGTTCTTCGCCCGCAACGTGACCACGGCCCTGATGGTGGGCGCGGCCCGCGGCGCGGCCATCATCGCCGCGGCTGAATATACAGAAGCGCTGTATGAATTTACACCCATGCAGATCAAGCAGGCCGTGACCGGCTACGGCCGGGCCGACAAGAAGCAGGTGCAGCAGATGGTGAAGCTGCTCATGGGTATGACATAGATCCCCAAGCCGGACGACGCGGCCGACGCCATCGCCTGCGCCATCACCCATTGCCAATGCGGCGCCTCCCGGGAGCAGTTCCGGATGAAATGACCGTGGGAAAGGATCGACATTCAGGATGTATGCATTCATCGAAGGACAGGTCTGTGAGAAGGCCGGCGGCACGCTGGTGCTGCTGGCGGGCGGCGTGGGCTATCAGCTCTCCTGCTCCATGACCACACTGCAGGCCGCGCCCGCCATCGGCAGCACCATGCGCTGCTATACCTGGCTCTCCGTGCGTGAGGACGCCATGGAGCTCTTCGGCTTTGCCTCCAAGGAGGAGCGGAGCATGTTCCTCTCGCTGCTGGGCGTGAGCGGCGTGGGCGCCAAGACCGCCCTCGCCCTGCTGGGCGCCATGAGCCTGCATGACCTGAACCTGGCCATCCTGCTGGGCGATGTGGCCGCGCTGAGCCGCGCGCCCGGCGTGGGCAAGAAGACCGCCCAGCGCATCGCTCTGGAGCTGAAGGACAAGATCGGCCAGGCCGACATCAACGCCCCCGACGCCGCCTCGGTGAAGCAGACGGCCGCCGCCATGGGCACCGACAGCGTGAGCGACGCCATGGAGGCCCTCATCGCGCTGGGCTACACCGGTACCGAGGCGCGCGACGCGCTGATGAAGGTGAAGGGCCAGTCCGACAAGACCGAAGAACTGATCCGCCTGGCTCTGCGCAGCCTGGCCGGCATGTGACAGGAGGCTGTGCATGGCTGACGAACGATTGGTCGCTGTGGAGCGGCAGAGCGAGGACACGCTGGAGAACAGCCTGCGCCCCCACGCCCTGCGGGACTATGTGGGACAGGAGTCGGTGAAGCAGTCGCTCCAGATCTATATCCAGGCCGCCCTCTCGCGGCACGAGCCGCTGGACCACATGCTGCTCTATGGCCCTCCCGGCCTGGGCAAGACGACCCTCGCCCAGATCGTGGCGGCGGAGATGGGGCAGAACATCCGCGTCACCTCCGGTCCCGCCATCGAGCGGCCCGGCGACCTGGCCTCCATCCTGGCCAATCTGGACCAGGGCGACGTGCTCTTCATCGACGAGATCCACCGCCTCTCCACCTATGTGGAGGAGGTGCTGTATTCGGCGATGGAGGATTTCGCCATCGACATCATGATCGGCAAGGGGCCCACGGCGCGCTCCATCCGTGTGGCGGTCCCCAGGTTCACGCTGATCGGCGCCACCACCCGGGCCGGCGCCCTATCCGGGCCGCTGCGCGACCGCTTCGGCATCCTGTACCGGCTGTAGATGTACAAGCCCGAGGAGCTGGCCGGCATCGTGCGGCGCAGCGCCTCCATCCTGAACGTGCAGGCCGATGACGACGGCATCATGGAGGTCGCCCGCCGCAGCCGCGGCACGCCCCGCATCGCCAACCGCCTGCTCAAGCGCCTGCGCGATTTCGCCCAGGTGCGCGGCGACGGCGTCATCACCCGGGATCTGGCCCGGGAGGCGCTCACGCTGCTGGAGGTGGACGAGCTGGGCCTGGACAAGACCGACCGCGGCATCCTCTCCTGCATGATGGACAAGTTCGGCGGCGGTCCCGTGGGTCTGGAGACCCTGGCCGCCACCACCGGCGAGGACGCCGTGACCATCGAGGACGTGTGCGAGCCCTTCCTGATGCAGCTGGGCTTCCTGATGCGCACGCCGCGCGGCCGCGTCTGCACGCCCTCCGCCTGGGAGCACATGGGGCGTCCCGTCCCCAAGTCCTTGACCTCCGAGCCCGTCGAAGGCCAGCTGAAGATGGAGCTGTGAAGCTGAGATGAAGACCTCTGATTTCGATTACGATCTGCCACAGGAGCTCATCGCCCAGGTGCCCATCGAGCCCCGGGACCACAGCCGCCTGATGGTGGTCCATCGCTCCGACCGCACGCTGGAGCACAGGCACTTCTATGATATCGTGGACTATCTGCACGCGGGCGACGCGCTGGTCATCAACGAGACCCGCGTGATCCCCGCCCGCCTGCTGGGCGAGAAGGAGGGCACCGGCGCCGCCGTGGAGGTGCTGCTGCTCCGCCGCCTGAACGCCACCGACTGGGAGGCCCTCGTGCGCCCCGGCAAGCGGCTGAAGCCCGGCACGGTCTGCTCCTTCGGCGGCGGGCTGCTCCGCTGCCAGATCATGGAGAACGTGGAGGAGATCGGCGGGCGCGTGGTGCGCTTTCTCTATGAGGGCGTGTTCGAGGAGCTGCTCGACCGCCTGGGATAGATGCCCCTGCCGCCCTATATACACGAGAAGCTGCAGGACCGGGAGCGCTACCAGACCGTCTATTCCCGCCAGGAGGGCAGCGCCGCCGCGCCGACCGCCGGGCTGCATTTCACTCCGGAGCTGCTGGACAAGATCCGCGCCAAGGGCGTGACCGTGGTCCCCGTGCTGCTGCATGTGGGCCTGGGCACCTTCCGCCCGGTGGCCGTGGAGGACGTGCAGTCGCATGTGATGCATTCCGAGCACTATGAGGTGACCCAGGAGGCCGCCGACCGGCTCAACGCCATCCGGGCCGCGGGCGGCAGGATCGTGTGCGTGGGCACCACCTCGGTCCGCACGCTCTAGACCGTGGCCACCGAGGACGGCGTGATCCATCCGGGCCGCGGCGAGACGGCCATCTTCATCTATCCCGGCGTGAAGCTCAAGGCCGTCGACGCGCTGATCACCAACTTCCATCTGCCGCAGAGCACCCTGCTCATGCTGGTCTCGGCGCTGATGGGGCGTGACCTGGCGCTGGAGGCCTACCGTGTCGCCGTGCGGGAGCGCTATCGCTTCTTCTCGTTCGGCGATGCCATGTTCATCGAATAAGGAGGCTGCCGCTATGAGCCGGACGACCTGGATCGTATGGGGCGCCGCGCTGCTGGCCGCTGTGCTGTGCGCCGCGCTGCTCCCCTTTGCCCATACCATGACCTTCCTCATCGCCGCCGTGGGGCTGCTGATGTCCTTCGCGCTCTCTGCCGTCGCGCTGCGCCGCGGCAAGGAGGCCAAGAGCGACCTGATGGGCATGCCCCTGTGGCAGATGGCGGTCGGTACGCTGTTCATCCAGCTGATCGCCGCGTTCCTGCTGATGTATTTCGCCGGCAGTTGCTCCTGGCTCATCGCCGTGGTGGTGGAGGGCCTGATCCTCTGCGTGGACGCCGCCGCCCTCACCGAATGGAAGGAGCCGGAGGAGCAGCCCGAGGCGAAGCAAGACGAAGGAGGCCCCACCGATGGCTGATGAGAAGCAGCCGGTCGTCCACCGCGACCGGGATACCGAGCAGGCCGGACACGTCCGCATCTTCCTGCTGCTGACCGCCGGCGCGCTGATCACGGCGGCGGGCATCTATTTCTTCAAGTTCCCGAACAACTTCTCCACCGGCGGCGTCAGCGGCATCTCGGTCATCCTCGGGCATTACTTCCCCGGGCTGACCTCCGGTGACTTCGTGATGATCATCAACATGTTCCTGCTGCTGGTGGGCTTCCTGGTCTTCGGCAAGGGCTTCGGCCTCCGCACGGCCTATGTGTCCACGCTGATGTCCGCCGCCATCTGGGTGCTGGAGCGCGCCGTCCCGCTGAGCGCTCCCCTCACAACCCAGCCCTTCATGGAGCTGATCTTCGCCGTCAGCCTGCCCGCCATCGGCTCGGCGCTGCTCTTCAACATGGACGCCTCCACCGGCGGCACCGACATCGTGGCCATGCTGCTGCGCAAGTTCACCTCGCTGGATATCGGCAAGGCGCTGATGGCCTCCGACGCCATCATCACCCTGATGGCCTGCGTGGCCTTCGGCATGGAGACGGGCCTGTATTCCATCCTGGGCCTGGTCATCAAGAGCCTGCTGGTCGACATGGTGCTGGAGAACATCCACACCCGCAAGTACTTCTTCATCATCACCGACAGCCCTGAGCCCATCGAGACCTTCATCCGCGATGTCATCGACCGCGGCTGCACCCGTCTGCACGGCGAGGGCAGCTTCACCGGCACCGAGCACACCATCCTGCTCAGCGTGATGGGCCGCCGCGAGGCCGTGCAGCTGCAGCGTTTCGTGAAGCGGACCGACCCCAAGGCCTTCGTCATCATCAGCAACACCGGCTCGGTGATCGGCAAGGGCTTCCGCGGGCTCAACTGAACACAGGCACCTAAAAGGACCGCCAATCTGGCGGTCCTTTTAGGTATCGGGTCGTTCCCCAGGGATCATCCGTTGAGAAGTTGCTTGATATACAAAGCAACTTTTCAACGAAGAGCTCCCGCTCAGTCCAGGAACAGCTTCCTCCAGAAGCGCCACTTCTCCTCCGGGAAGGTCACCTCGCGAAAGCCCTCATCCCCGATCATGTAGTAGTTCCTGCCGTCGGTGGGGCGCCAGTCTTCGGCGGGGGTGCCGCTCTTCGCGTAGGCGGCCACCAGACCGGACATGCGCTCGGCGAAGACACGGTCCTCGGGCTTCCACCATTCGGCGCGCTTGTCGCTCAGGTTGCCCAGGAAGTAGGGCACCTCGCAGGAGTGGAAGCAGCCGGCCATCTCGCTCATGGGGCCGGGCATCACGTGAGTGAAGTCATACACGAAGGTCGGCGCGGCACCGCTCCGGCGGCGGGCCTCGGCGAAGGCCAGCATCGACGCGATGATATAGTCCTTGCAGGCCTCCACCAGCGACGCGGCAAAGCCCTCGCAGTCGAAGTGATACATGGCCTCGCCCTCGTCATACGCGTCGCCCAGCAGCTCCTTCAGCACCTTGATCGTGCCCTCGCGGGTCTTGTCTGGGTCGCGCACCATGAAGCCGCTCACCAGCGAATCGACCACCACGAAGTCGTCCCGCACCGCGCCCAGCATGAAGGTGATCGGGTCGGTCACGCCCTCCTTCACGCCCTGGGTGAAGTCGCGGTCCAGCACATAGCCGTCCAGCACCAGCTTGCTCACCGGGATGCCCTTGAGGAATTCGGAGGCGTCCATCGCCCGCAGGTCCTTCAGCGTCTTGCCCGGGAAGAGCTTCTCCGTCACGCCGTGGGCCTGGTAGTCCCAGTCCATCAGATCGGAGGGCTGGCTCTTCATGCGGAAGCTGTTCAGGCTCATGGCCATCGTCTTGTGGAACAGTCCCTTCGCCAGCGGCGACACCGACAGCGCGTTGATCTCGCCCGCGCCGGAGGACTGGCCCATCAGCATCACATTGCCGGGATCGCCGCCGAAGGCCGCGATGTTGTCGCGCACCCAGCGCAGCAGGGCGATCTCGTCCAGCAGTGTATAGTTGCCGGAGGCGCCGCTCTCGCTCTCATCCGAGAGCTCCCAGCAGTTCAGCAGGCCCAGGGTCGCCACGCGATGGTCGAAGGAGACGAACACCACGCCCTTCCTGGCCAGGGCCGCGCCGTCATAGATCTCGCAGGAGCTGCCGCCGGTCAGGTAGCCGCCGCCGTGCAGATACACGATGACCGGCTTGCCCGTCTGCCCATCCTCCGCCGACCACACGTTCACATGCAGGCAGTCCTCGGAATAGCCCGTATCGCGGATGATGAACTCCTCCGTCCACAGGAAAAAGGGCTTCTGCACCTCCTGGATAGGGCTCGTGCCGAAGGTGACGCAGTCCCGCACGCCCTGCCAGGGCTCTGGAGGCTGGGCCTCCCGCCAGCGCAGGTCGCCGGTCGGCTCCTTGCCATAGGGGATGCCCAGATAGACGTCCACCCGACCGTCCTCTGTGCGGAAGCCGCGGATCTGTCCCCCGGTCACCCGGACCGGGGCCGTATAGCTCAGCTCACTCATGCCTGTGCCTCCTTCAGCTGCTGCTCCTTGTCCTTCAGCGTGGAAAAGATGCCCATCGCGCACAGCCCGCGCAGACCGGCCGGCGAGTTCGCCAGCGCCATGATATCGTCCTTCTTCGGCAGCAGGCGATGCGCGTCGTGGAACTGCTTCTCGGCATAAGGCGCCAGCTCACCGAAGCTCTCGCGGAAGAGCGCGTGCACCGCTTCGCTGCCGCGCACGGCCTCCTCCCCCATCGCCCAGTAGATCTGGCGGATGAAGGCCTCCTCCAGCCCCTCACAGATATAATCCGTGACACGGGCCAGCTGCTCCGGCCGCTCGGTGAACCAGGGGAGGCTCCGGCCGCACGCCTCCATGCTGCGGATCACCTCGAAGTCGGCCCGCAGCGCCTTGACCATGAAGCGCTCGTCATACCTGCCTCGGCAGGCGGAATCCGCCACCTGACGGTAGCAATACCAGAAGCCGGGCATCATCACATACTTCTTCGCGTGGAACAGGCAGCTGAAGCAGAACTGCTGGTCCTCCGCCAGGCGCATCCTGCCGAAGCGGATGCCGTGCTCCATGAGCAGTTCCCGACGATAGAGCTTGTTCCAGATGGCCCAGTGATAGGCATGCTGCAGCCATTTCTCCAGCAGCTGCTGCGGATCGTCCGGCAGCACCGTGACCGCACGCTCCTCCGGGTGATCCATGGTCACCGCGCACCAGTCCTCGTCCTTCACGGTGAGCATGTCGATGGGCGTCTGCTCCATCATCGAGATGAGGCAGCCGCTGGCATGCACCACATCGGCGTCATACCGCTCGGCCACGGCGTACATCCGCTCATAGCATTCGGGCTTGATCTGGTCGTCGCTGTCGCAGAAGGTGATATAGCGCCCGCGCGCCTGCTCGATGCCTGTGTTGCGGGCCACACCGGGGCCGCCGTTCTTTGCCTGGCGGATCACCCGCACCCGCTCATCGCCGGCATAACGCCGCTCCACCAGCTCAGGGGAGCCGTCGGTGGAGCAATCGTCCACCAGCAGGATCTACAGCTCCTTCTTGGTCTGTCCCAGCAGGCTGTCGATGGTATAGGTCACATAGTCCTTCGCGTTATAAAGAGGGATGATGACCGAGATGTCAGGCGTCATACTGTTCTCTCCTTTATCCGATGCGCTCATGCTGCATCAGGAAGTCCCGCACATCGAACTCCTTGTCGTAGAGGAAGTCCAGGCTCACGATGTAGCGTCCGTTGGGCAGCTGCTTCATCATGGAGTCGTCCACCATGCGCAGCACGATGGCCCGGGACATGCACTGCTCCGGCGTGGGATCCTCATCCAGGCTCAGGCCCGCGTCGGTGCAGGTGAGCCGCAGATGGTCGTGGAAGCAGAGCAGCTCCAGGTCGATATCGCCGATGTCGCGGGCCGTCTCGTTCACGCGCATGGTGAGGGTCTCCTCCGCCGCCAGACGGATGCGGGCGGCCTTGCGCGCCTCGAAGCCCAGGCACAGGGCATATTCCTCCAGCATGGCCGCCACCGGCACGATGCCGTAGGTGCTGTTCTTGATCGACAGGGCCGCGATGCGCACGCCCTTCTCCAGCTCGCCGTTCAGCTCCATGCGGCGCAGGCAGCGGAGCATGTCGGTATGCAAGCTGCGCTGGTCGATCTTGCCGTTGGCATTGAGGGGGAAGGCCTCATACACAAAGAAGTGCTTCGGCGTCTTGTAGCTGCCCACCCTGCTCTTCACATAGCCGCGGACCGCCGCCTCATCGAAGGAGGCGCCGGGCTCCAGGGTCACGCAGGCCGCCAGGTCCTCGCCGTAGACGCGGTCATGGAAGCCGAAGATGCGGCATTCCTTCACGCCCTCGGCCGCCATCACCTCCGCTTCGATCTAAGCCGGAGCGATGTTCTCGCCGCCCTTGATGATGATATCCTTGATGCGGCCCACGATGCGCAGATCGCCGGCCTCATCGAACACGCCCAGATCGCCGGAGTGCAGCCAGCCGTCGGCGTCCACCGCCTGCTTCTCGGGCGGCAGCTTGTAATAGCTGTTCTTCAGGTGGAAGCCCCGGGTCACGATCTATCCGACCTCGCCCGGCGGCAGGATGCCCCGCTCCGCGTCCCAGGCGGCGGCCTCCACGCCCTCGATGGGCCGGCCCACGGTGTTGTAGCGCACGCGCATCTCGTCCTCGGGCCGGGTGAGGCAATAGGCCGCGCAGGTCTCGGTCATGCCATACATGTTGATGAAGACCGACTTGTAGAGCGTGGCCTCATAGCGCATGAACTGCACGGGCGTGGTATAGCTGCCGGCGATCGTGCACAGGCGCAGCCGCTCCGCCGTCCGGGCCGCCAGGGCCTTGCTGTCCACGATGCCCTGATAGATGACCGCCACCGACCACAGGTCCGTGGCCTCCTCGTCCTCCACCAGTGAGGCCACCACATCGGCCTTGATCTTTTCCGGGATCAGCACCGTGCCGCCGGTGGACAGATAGATCCAGCTCACCATCAGGCCATAGGCATGGAAGAGCGGCACCGCCATCACGGCGCGCTCGCCCTTGGCCGCTTTGATCGCGTCGGCCAGGTGCGCCGCCGCGTTCACGATGCCATACTGCGAGGTGAGCACCGCCTTCGGGAAGGCCGTGGTGCCGGAGGTGTAGATGATATACGCGTCATCATGCACATCCCAGCCCGAGGCATCGGGCAGGGGACCGCTCTCCCAGGCGAAGCTCTCCCCGCTCAGGCACAGCACATGGCCCTTCTCCAGGCCGAAGCGCTCCGCCAAGCCCGCCGTCTCGTCCGCCAGGCCCCGGGTATCATGGGTCTGGCCAAAGAGCACAAAGGCCGTATCGGCAAAGGCGACCAGCGGGGCGGCGTCCTTCACCGTCAGGTTGGCGTTGAGCACCACCGCGATGCCGCCGGCCCGGATGATGCCATAATAGGCACACAGCCATGTGGGGCTCGCGACGGACCAGAGCACCACCTTGTCGCCCTTGCGCACGCCCATCCGTGCCAGCGCGCCGGCGATCCTTTCGATCCGCTTCAGCAGCTGCAGGTAGGTGAGGCGCTCCTCCCCCATCACGATGGCCTCCCGGTCGGGGTGCGCCTCCGCCTGCTCACACAGCAGCTCATAATAGGACTTTTCGATCATCTGCATATCGGTCTTGTTCCTCCCTGCGGCCGATCATTTGAGCACGCGGGCCCGGAAGAAGTCCCGGACGGCCTCGCTGCTCACATAATGGGTCGGATAGATGTTATCGGAGGCCACGGTGCCGCCCTGGCTCTGCAGGTCTCGCAGGGCGCGATGGCTCCCCGGCACGCCGAAGACCAGCTCCACCTCGGGCATCCGGGTGCTGTCGCCCAGCTCCTTCTGCAGGAGCGCTCTCAGCTCGCGGCCCAGCGCCTCGCGGTCCTGCGTCCGTGCCTTCTCCGTCTCGCCCTTGTGGCCCGAGACCTCCGGCATGATCACAGCCTTCCCGTCCTCGCCCCAGAAGGCGCAGTCCGTCAGACGCAGGCCATGCTCGCGCTCCAGCACCTTGAGCGGCTCATAGAGATGCGCGCCGTGCAGCAGCCCGCCGCCCTCCAGCGCCACGCCGCGCTCCAGGCGCGTCAGCGGACGGAAGAAGATGCGCTCCCCCTCGCGCCGGGTGATATAGACCAGCGCGCCGGTGCGGTAGCGGTACAGGCCGGAGCTCGTGGTCAGCACGGGCTCATACACATGGCCGGGCTCGGTCTCCTCCGCCGGCAGCGCCGCGCCGTCCCTGCGCCGCAGGAACTCGCAGAAGCAGCCGTCCGCCGCCAGCTCATATTCATTGAAGCCCTCCGCCGCCTCGCCCAGGATGCCCACGCTGAGCAGGAAGGGACCGTTGGTGCAGGGCACCGTGCCGGTATACAGCGGCAGATGATCGGCAAAGATCGTATAGTCACCGCTGCCGCAGGCCACCACCCTCGCAAGGCGCGGCCACACCTTCGGCAGCACAGGCTCATCGAAGCCCCGGGAGAACACGGCCCGCAGCTCGGCCGCGCGCTCGGGATCGGGGCGCAGCTCGCTCGCGAGCTCCTCACGGTATTTCTCCGGCAGACCGGACGCCTCGCCGATCTGGCCCCGCTCGATGTCGTCACACAGATCGGGCCAGCAGCGCTCCAGCTCCTCCAGCTGGCTGAGCAGCTCCCAGGCCGACAGCGCCACGATCTGGTCCACGTCCCTTTCCCGCAGCGCGAAGAGCAGCCGGGCGTAGACCGTATCCACCACCTCGCCGGGGAAGAGCAGCGTCTCTGGCGCGGTGAGCCGTGTGCCCTCATGCCGCTTGCGCTGATAGATCTTGGCGTGATACTCCGAGAGCATCAGGCCGGAGAGCGTGTCCAGCGTGGCCTGGTCGTTGAAGCTCACATCGGTGGGCAGGCTCTCCATATCCAGGAAAGTGTCGTGCCCGTCCAGCAGGCCGTCATACAGCGCCACGAAGCGCTCCAGCAGCGAGCGGGTGCAGGGCAGCAGCATCCTGTTCCCATCCTCATCATGGTCCACATAGTAGGCGATGATATGCTCGGAAGTGAAGATCTCGCTCTCGCCGGTACGGGTGGTCAGGCGGATCCAGGGCCGGTAGTCCTCATAGCTCATGAGCGGCACCTTGGCCCGGTAGGCGTCCACGGTCCAGATGTTCATGAAGTCGTAGCGGCGGCCGATGTCGGTGCCGGCGTTCTTCTCCAGGATCTGCTGCAGCACCTCGCTGCGGACGGAGCCGACGCTCTTCATGGGCGTCACGAAGGCGTGGCCCTCCGCGGCCGAGGGATCGGCGAAGCGCTCCGGGTGCATGATCACGCTGCGCGGGATCTGATAGAAGTCGTTCGCCTTCTTTTCGGGATAGATCTTGTTGGGCGTGATGCGGTAGCTCATCTCGATGAAGGGGCCCAGCAGGTCGCGGATGGTCAGCCGCTGCTCCATCGTGAGGCCGGGGTTATCGATCATGTTCATCGCGATGGGCACCGAGAGCTCACCGATGGTGGAGTTCATGTTGAAGCCGTGGCTCAGGCCCGTCTCCAGGATCTTCTTATAGCCGCGGCAGAACTTGATGAGCCTGTTGCCATCGCTCCAGCTCTTCTTGTCCTGCACCAGTGAGGCGGCGTTCATATAGTAATGGTAGCCCACGAACTGCGGCAGGATGAGGATGCGCTCCGCCTCGGCATAGAGGCCCACGTTGAAGAGGAAGTCCTCGCACATGGTCACGTCCTCATCGAAGCGGGCGTGCTGCGCCTCAAGGAAAGCGCGGTCATAGAGCTTGGAGGTCACCAGGCCCCAGTTGCTGGCAAAGAGGCGCTCGTTGTCCAGATGCCCCTTCTCCATCAGGATCTACCGGCGGGTCTGGTCCCACAGCACCAGCTCGGTGATGACCAGCATGCCCTTCTTCTCCTGCTCATACTCGCGGCGGAAGACGGTCACGCTGGCGCGGTTGCGCTCGGCGGCCTCGGTCACCGTCGCGATACAGCTGCGGGTGAAGCGGTCGTCGCCGTCCAGGAAGCCCAGGTAGTCGCCGGTGGCGAACTGCATGCCATAGTTGCGGGGGCTGGAGGGCGAATGCACGTCATTGTCCAGCTCCAGGAGCTTCACGTTCGCGTCGCCGTCCAGCAGGGCATGCACGTCCCGCTTATACCGCTCCCCGCAGTTGTGCAGCACCACGATCCACTCGATATCTTCATAGCCGTAGGTCTGGGCGCGCATGCTGTCCACCGCGCGGCGGAACATGGACATCTCCACATCATGGAAGGGCGTCACGATGCTGACCTTGTACTTCTTCTCCATGGGGATCCCTCCTCACGCGTCGATGGTCTTCAGACGCCACGGGGCCAGCCTGTCCTGGCGGCGGCGGCCCAGGTCGGTCACCGAGGCCTCGATGCCCAGCTCCGCCAGCGTATGGGCCACGGCGTTCGGCAGCTCGTCCCCGTCGAAGCGCTGGATCAGCTGGATGGTCATCTCATCGCCATAGGTGCTCACGATGGAGAAGAACTTCGATAGGTTGATGACCGACTCCACGCCCATGTGCGTCACGGCCCCGGCGATGACCGGCGGCAGGTCGAGCTTGCCGGGGTAGGTCAGGCCGAAGGTGACCGGCGCCGGGGGCTCCTCACCGGGAGCACAGGGGGCGGGCGGCGCGTTCAGCCGCGCGTTCACGGCCAGATAGCCGTCAGGATCGCGCAGGAAGGCCCGGGTGCCCTCCGCCTTGTCCCACAGGAAGCGGTCGAAGCGCTCCTTCGTGCGCTGGGCCGCCATGCTCTCCTTCAGCCGGGCACAGCGCTCGGCCAGGGGCAGCGAGAGCAGCGCGCGGTCGCAGCGGAACTGCACGCCGTCGGAGAAATTGGTCACCGTGTGCGCGCCATAGATCGGGCGGATATCCACCGGCAGATGCACCACCACCGGCTCCCTGTCCGCGCCATACAGCTCCGAGACCGTCTCGGCCAGCACGCTCACCAGCAGCGGCGCGAAGCTGGTGCCCACCGAGCGCGCCTTTTGCAGGAACGCCGAGGTGCTCACCACCACATGATAGATGTGGTTGTAGTCCGACCCCGCGGGGAAGATGGGCATCGGGGGCGTGAAGGCCGGGCCGGGTGCCGCTGATGCGGGCGCCGCTGATGCGGGCGCCGCTGATGCGGGGGTCTCGTCCTTCTCCGGCGCGTGGGCAAAGCAGGTGTAGGGATCCAGGTTCTGGAGAAGATCCCAGCCCTCGGGGACACAGGCTCGGATGCCCGCCTGCGCGAGCGTCTCCTCGCTCTGGAGCTCCGCCTGGCCGAGCCGCAGCAGATAATGATAAAGGATCGTCTTGAGCAGCGCCAGGCCGCCCACGAAATCCGACATCGCGTGATAATAGCAGAAGGTCACGCGCCGGTCGTCCCGCTCATCCACCAGGAAGAACAGGACATGGCCGTTCGTGTCCTCGGTGCCGTAGTCCAGGGCGAAGCTGCCGTCATCCACCGCGCGGATGACCCGCACCGGCGCGCTGTTCTCCTCGAACACCGGGTGGTCGCGCAGGATGACCGGGCGCACCGCGAACTCCGGGAACAGCGCCAGGGCCTCCCCCGCCGCCGCCGAGAGCTCCTCATCCCTCACCGGCTCGGCCAGCACCATCGGGATCTTGATCTCCATCGTGGTCGCCGTGCCGGCGTTGGCATAATACATATAAGCATCGGACGCACCCATCTCACGCATCGGTCGTTCCTCCTTCATCGGTCCCCGTGGTCTTATGATAGCACACCGCGGCGCGCCTGTCGAGCCTGTCCCGCCGGCGGCATCTTCCTCTTGTTCCTTTCGGCCCCATCTGCTATAATACAGGAGCACTTTTGCACATCGAAAGGAGTCCAGCTCATGCTCAACTTCCTCTTTGGCATCTCCTCCGCCGTGGCCGAGACCACGACGACCACCACCACGGCCACTGCCGACGCCACCGCGACCACCGCCACCATGGGCGTGGCCGAATTGGTCTCCATGTTCCTGCCCATGATCCTGATCTTCGTGGTCTTCTGGTTCTTCCTGATCCGTCCTCAGCGCAAGAAGGACAAGCAGGTCAAGAAGATGCTGGACAGCCTGAAGGTGTCCGACCGCGTGTGCACCATCGGCGGCATCTATGGCACCATCACCGCCATCAAGGACGACACCATCACCCTCACCGTGGGCAACCAGAACATGACCATGGTCGTGGCTCGCTGGGCCATCCGCAGCGTGGAAGAGATCGCCATCGAGAACGACGCGGAAGCCCTGAACTGATCTTCCGGGGATCCTTCGGCCTGCCCTCTTCCGGGCAGGTCTTTTTCTGTGCCGTCCGGAAGCCGCCCATTAGGAAAGAGCCTCTTCGCGCGCGAAAAGGCTCTTTTCTCAGGCTTCCTTCTTTTCGTTCTGCAGGCGGTCCAGCTCCTCGCACAGGCGACGCATGACCTTCAGGCCCTGGTGCAGGGCGTCCACGTCGGTGCCGCGCACATCCTTCAGGATCATGGAGGCCGGCATCCCCTGGGTGATGGTCAGCTTGGGCGAGGCCTTCTGCATCGCCTGCACCAGCAGGAAGGGGTCGGGCACATAGCTCGGGTCCAGCCGCATCACCAGCTTGTCCTCCCGGTGCTGCACATGCACGATGCCCGCCCGGCTGCACAGGTAGCGCAGCTGGCTCACATCCAGCAGCGAGTCGACCACCGCCGGCGTGTCGCCGAAGCGGTCGATCAGCTCGTCCAGGATGTCCTCGCGGTCGGCGTCGCTCTGCACGGCCGCCACCCGGCGATACATCTCCATGCGCTGGCGGTCGTCCCGGATGTATTCCTCCGGCAGGAAGGCGTCCACGCGCAGGTCCACACGGGTGGTCAGCTCGGGGCGGACCGTCTCGCCGCGCGCCTCGCTCAGGGTCTCCTCCATCAGGCGGCAGTACATCTCATAGCCCACGGTCTCCAGATGGCCGTGCTGCTCCGGGCCCAGCAGGTTGCCCGCGCCGCGGATCTACAGGTCACGCATGGCGATGCGGAAGCCGCTGCCGAACTCGGTGAACTCGCGGATGGCGGCCAGGCGCTGCTCGGCCGTCTCGCTCATCATGCGGTCCTGCCGCACGGTGAAATAGGCATAGGCCTGGCGGTTGCTGCGGCCCACGCGCCCGCGCAGCTGGTAGAGCTGGCTCAGGCCGAAGCGGTCCGCGTCATACACGATGAGGGTGTTTGCGGTGGGCACGTCCAGGCCGCTCTCGATGATGGTGGTGCACAGGAGCACATCGTAGCTCCCGGCATAGAAATCCATCATCATGTCCTCCAGGCCATGCTCCTTCATCTGGCCGTGGGCCACGCCGATGCGGGCCTCCGGCACCAGGGCGCGCAGCCGCTGGTAGAACTGGTCGATCGTGTGCACACGGTTATAGAGGAAATACACCTGCCCGCCTCGGCTCAGCTCCCGCAGGATGGCATCGCGGACCAGCGCGTCGGAATACTCCACCACATGGGTCTGCACGGGGATGCGGTCCTCGGGCGGCGTCTCCAGCAGCGACATATCGCGGATGCCCACCATCGACATATGCAGCGTGCGCGGGATGGGCGTGGCCGACAGGGTGAGCACGTCCACCTGGCTCTTCATCTGCTTGATGATCTCCTTGTGGCCCACGCCGAAGCGCTGCTCCTCATCCACGATGAGCAGGCCCAGCCGCCCGAACTTCACATCCTTGGCCAGCAGCCGATGGGTGCCCACGATGAGGTCGATCTTGCCCTCCTCCAGCTCCTTCAGCAGCTGCTTCGTCTCCTTGGCCGTGCGGAAGCGGCTCAGCACCTCGATGCGCACCGGGAAGCCGGCAAAGCGCTTGACGCAGGTGTTGTAATGCTGCTGCGCCAGGATGGTGGTCGGCGCCAGGATGGCCACCTGCTTGTTGTCCATGATGGCCTTGAAGGCGGCGCGCAGGCTCACCTCGGTCTTGCCGTAGCCCACATCGCCGCAGAGCAGGCGGTCCATGTTCCGCGCCGACTCCATGTCCGCGGTGATCTCCTTCACGCTCTGCTCCTGGTCGGGGGTCAGCTCATAGGGGAACTGATCCTCGAACTCCCGCTGCCAGGGCGTATCCGGCGAGAAAGCGTAGCCCGTCTCCTGGCTGCGCCGGGCGTAGAGTGCCACCAGGTCGAAGGCCAGCTTGCGCAGCCCCTCCCGCACGCGGCTCTTCTGCTTCTCCCAGTCGCCGCCGCCGATGCGGTTCAGCTTGGGCGGCTGGTCCGGGTCGCCGATGTACCGCTGGATGGACTGCAGCTGCTCCACCGGCACATACAGCTTATCGGTGCCGGCATAGCTGATGAGCAGATAATCATGATAGGCGCCGTCGTTCTGCATATGCACGGTGCCCTGGAAGACGCCGATGCCGTGATGCTCATGCACCACATAGTCGCCGGGCTTGAGCTCGGTGAAGGCCGAGATCTTCTCGCCGCTGGTCTTGCGGGACTTCGCCTTGCGGTAGCCCGCGCCCCAGATGTCGCTGTCGGCCACCACGCACAGGCCTGCGTCCTCCCACACAAAGCCCTGGCTCAGCGTCATCGGCAGCACCGTGATGCCGCCCACGGTGAGCTGCATGCCCTCCTATAGGAACTCCGCCTGCACCTCCTGCTCCGCCAGGGACTGCAGCAGGCGTCTGCCGCGGGACACGCCGCCCGTGAGCAGCGCGACCGTCATGCCCTTCTGCCGCCATGTCCGCAGATCCTCGGCCAGCAGCTTCACCTGGCTGCCATAGCCGGGCAGGCCCTTGCTGTGCAGGTCCAGCACCGTGTCCGGCTGCAGGCCGCCCAGGCCGCGCAGCAGGTCGCAGGTGGCGACCACGGGCAGATCCGTCAGCCCGGCCGTCAGCTCGTCCCAGTCCATGAGCAGCTTCTCCTGCTCCCGCACCGCCTCGCCGCGCTCCATCGCGCCCTTCAGGTCCTCGGCAAAGCCGGCCAGGCGTTCCCGGGCGCGCTCCCGCAGGCCGTCCGGCTCCGAGAACACCACCACCTGCGGGCGATACCAGTCCAGCAGCGTGGAGGTCTCATCGGTGAGCACCGTCAGCCACGCGCGGATCCTGCGGAAGGGCAGGCCATCGGCCACCAGCTCCGCGTCGCTCGCCAGGCTGGAGATCCTGTGGCCCATCTCCGCCTCACGGCTGGCCGACAGCGTCTTCGCCTTCACCTTGGGGGCCACCTGGGCATCGAAATAAGCCTCGTCGTCCTCGTCATCCTCGGGCAGAGGCGGCAGGTCAGCAAAGAGCGCGGGCTCGGCGTCCGTCACCTTCACCATCCGGTGCAGGCTGCGGCGCATGCGCGTGGCCGCGTCCTCCGCCTTCTCCGGGTCCAGCAGCACCTCCGAGGCCGGGCTCAGCAGCGCTTCCTTCTGCTTGTCCAGGCTGCGCTGGGTGATGCAGTCCAGCGCGCGGATGGAATCCACCTCATCATCGAAGAACTCGATGCGCAGGCCCTGGGAGGCGCTGGGCGGATAGACGTCCAGGATGGAGCCGCGCAGCGCGCACTGGCCCTTGCCCTCCACCTTGTCCGCGCGTTCATAGCCCATGCGCACCAGGCGGCGGATGAGGCTGTCCGGACGGATGGTATCGCCGGGGGCCAGCCGCAGGATGGAGGCACGGAAGCTGTCCGCGCTTCCCATGCGCTGCATGAGCGCGTCCATCGAGGTGGTCAGCAGGCGCACATGGCCCGCGCACATGCGGGTCAGGGTCTCCAGGCGCTGCCAGCTGCTCTCATGGCTGGAGGCGCCGCGGGTCAGGTCCAGCTCGCCGCCGGGGAGGCAGGCCGTGCCGGAGAGCAGCAGCTGCTGCGCGTCATCGGCCGCGTGGACGGCGCGGATATCGTTCGCGGTCACGAACAGCACCCGCAGGCCGGTCTCCTCCGCCAGCCAGGACGCGATAAAAGCAGCCTGCGCTTCCCGCAGGCCGCATAGAGCGATCCTTTTTCCGCCGCGGACGGCTTCCTCCAGCGTCGTCAGCTGGTCGCCCGCCGCCGCGCGGAGCAGCTTCTTCTTCATCGATGCTCCTTTGTCTTCTGTGGATGGGCGTTCCGCACTGCCTCAGACCATGTTCTTATGACCGGGGCGAGAGCTCAGCCCTTGTTGCCCAGCTGCATCGCGGGCTCGATGCCATGGTCCAGCCATTCCTCCACCACGTCGCAGGCCCGGCCGAAGGCGTCCTGCATGGCCTTCTGTTCCTCGGCGCCCTGGTAACGGCTGAGCACCCAGTCCACCAGCTGCCATTCGGGCGGGCAGTGACCCACGCCCACGCGCAGCCGCGGGAACTCCTGGGTCGGCATGTTCGCGATGATGCTGCGCATGCCGTTGTGCGTGCCCGCGCTGCCGGACTTGCGCATCCTCAGCCGGGCCGAGGGCAGGTCGATATCGTCATAGATCACCAGCAGATGATCGGCGGGGCACTTGTACCAGGCCATCAGCTCGGCCACGCACTCGCCGCTGCTGTTCATATAGGTCTGCGGCTGGCAGACCACCACGCGCGCGTCGCCGCGGGTCAGCTCACAGAGCAGGCCCTTGCAGCGCCGCTTGTTCAGCTCCGCGTGCCAGCGCGCGCAGAGCATGTCGGTCACATCGAAGCCCACATTGTGGCGGGTGTGGGCGTAGGTCGCGCCATAGTTGCCCAGGCCCACCACCAGATACGTCTCTTTTTCCATCGTATGGCTCCTCTTCAGGAAATGCTCCAGGATCCCCATCCCTGCCTCCGTTCCACGCCAAGAGGCGGTGATATGCCCTTCCGGCACCTCACCGCCTGTGGGACATCGGCTCCGTCACTCCGCCAGCCAGGCCGCGGGGCGCACGGTCGCCACATCCTCCTCGTCGCGCTGCTCGACCTCCAGGGTCATCAGCGCGCGGGCGTCACTGATCCGCTTGCGGCTGGGCGTGGCCGTCGCCATCACGAACGCCATGCCCACCACCGTCACATCGAACTCCGCCATCAGGTCGCACATGCCCTTGGCCGTGCCGCCGCCCTTGAGGAAATCATCCACGATGAGGCAGCGCTGCCCGGGCGTCACCGCGCGGCGGGACAGGCTCATGGTCTGGATGCTGCCGGAGGAGCCGCTCACATAATTGATGTTCACGGCACTGCCCTCATACACCTTGGAGGCGTGGCGCGCGATGACCAGCGGCACACCGAGGGCTTCCGCCGTGGCCAGCGCCACCGGGATGCCCTTGGTCTCCATCGTCAGCACGAAGTCCGGCGCCGCGTCATAATACTCCGTGGCAAAGATCTGGCTCATGCCGCGCACCAGCCGCGGGTCGGACAGGATGTCAGAATAATAAAGGAAGCCGCCGGGCAGCACCCTCTCGGTGCCGGAGAGCTTCTCACACAGGCCCGCGATCATCTCATAGGCATGGGCGCGCGAGACCGTCCTGCGGTAGCGTACGCCGCCCGCCGCGCCAGTCACGGTCTCCAGTGTGCCCTGATCGTAGTCCGCCAGCACCTGGCTCAGGATCGCGATGTCCTCGCTCATGGTCGATTTCGCCGAGCCGAACATCTCGCAGAAGGACGACAGCGTGTGGATCCTGTTCGGATCGTCCGAGAGGATCTTCAGCATCACGCTCATGCGCTCGTTGCGGTGCATCTTCTTCATGGTCTACCCGTTCCTTCCTTATGCTTCGTCAACGGGTGGATGATAGCACAAGATCACGAATGATGCAAGCCCAAATCGTAACGAACGTTCGCACTAAATAAGAACGTTCAGCTTTCGCTCATGGCCTCGCGGATGAAGGCGATCAGCTCGTCCCGGCAGGTCTCCCAGCGGGCCGCGGCGCTCCGGGCAAGGGCCGCGTCCTGCAGGCAGAGCGTGATCACCGCCGGCGCTTCCTCCGGTCCTCCGGTGAGGGACAGCAGCCGTTCCTCCGTCTGCCCGACCTCCTCAGGGGCCCGCTCCGCCCCATCCGGCGCGTCGGTGAGCAGCATCGAGACCACCGCGCCATGCACCGCGGCCGCGGCCCTTCCCCAGCGCTCCGACAGGCGGTCCAGCTTCTCATCGCGGCGCAGCGTGAGCAGGATCTACAGCAGGGCCGTGCCGCCCTCCAGCAGCCTCAGCCGCACACAGCTGCGGCCGTCCGGCAGCGGGATGCGCTCCGCGGGGGTCTGCTGCTCCAGCCGGAAGCGGCGCTTCAGCTCGGGAGCCAGCCGACCGATCGTGTCCCTTCGGCTCTGCGGGATGCGCTGCGTGAAGGTCTCCAGGGTATAGCGGCCCTCCTCCGTCAGGGTGATCAGGCTGCCGATGGCCCCCTCCGTGCGCAGGATCTGCCCCTGCTCCTCCAGCTCCAGCAGGGCGGGCTGCAGCGTGAACCAATTCATCAGCTCGCCGTCCGCCATGAACTGCAGCAGCTGCTCATCGGTCACCGGGCCCAGCGCCCGCAGCGCGCAGAGGATCACGAGCCGATGCTCCGACTCGGGGATGGCTCTTCTTTCCATGGGACCTCCTTGATAGACGCAGAGCCTCCCGGAGCGGCTCCGGGAGGCTCATCATTTCGTTTCTTCGTTCAGGCTCACTGCATCTGGGCCAGGAAGGGCTTGATCGCCGCCTCCAGCTTCGCCAGCTGGGCCGGATCCGTATTCTTGCTGGTGTCCACCTCGAGCATGATGTTCTTGCTCAGGTCCAGGCTGAAGATCCCTAGGATCGACTTGGCGTCCACCACATGGCGGCCGGCGCGCAGGTCCATCTCATAATCGAACTTGCTCACGATGTTCACGAAGTTCTTCACGTTCTCAGCCAGGCTGAGCCTGATCTCGTACTTCTGCATCACATATCCCTCCTCTGGGTCAGCATGCCGCGGGCGTCCTGCCCACAGCATGGGGCTATTATACGACCGTTTCCTTCCAAAATCAAGCATCCTTCCGGCTGTCACGAAAAAAAGACGGCAGGCGCCGTCTTTCTGGTCATTTCTTTTGCGGGAGCAGCGCGAGCACCGCCAGCGCCGCGGCTGCCAGCAGCGCGACGCAGGAGAGCACCGGCCAGCCGCCGACCATCGGGGGCTTGTCCAGCGCCAGCCCCGCAAAGATCAGCAGGCCCACACAGAGCAGGCACAGGCATACCTGGCGCACCAGCCGCCCGGTCCCCTTCTCCAGTTGCTTGCCCGGCTCCACCTCAAGGCGGATCGCCTCGTCACCGGTGAGCAGCGTATCGAGCAGGTCGCTCATCTGGGCCGGCAGGCTCAGGGCCTTGTGCGCGCTGTCGCTCACGGAGGAAAGATCCTGCCGCAGCATGCCCTGCCAGTCGAACTCGCGCAGCAGCATCCCGGAGATGCGCGCTGCCGCCACCTTCACGATCTGGATGGACGGAGACAGGTCCTCCACCACGCCCTCGATGGCCGCGATGCCGCGCACCAGCATGCTCAGCCCGCCCGGCATGGAAGCGTCATGGACCTTCATCAGCTCCACGACCTCGTTCATCACGGCTGAGAGGTCCAGGCTGCCCAGCTCCTCCGCGGCATACTTGTCCAGCATGGTCTGCACGTCCCGAGTCAGCTGCCGCTTGTCCACATCCTTGTGGAACTCGCCCAGCTTCAGGATGGCGTTCACGCAGCCCTTGATGTCGCTCCGGGCCATGCTCAGGATGCACTGGGCGATCAGCTTGCGCTCACGGTCGCCCAGGGTGCCCATCATGCCCATGTCGATCCACACGATCTTGCCCTCGCGTACGCGGATGTTGCCCGGGTGCGGGTCGGCATGGAAGAAGCCGTCCTCCAGGATCTGCCGGATATAGTTGTCCGCCAGCTTGGTGCCGATCTCCTCCAGATCGTAGCCCCGGGCCAGCAGCTCCTCCTTGTCATCGATGCCGACGCCGTCGATGAACTCCATCGCCAGCACCGAGGTGGTGGTGTATTCCGGATAGACCTCCGGGCAGGTGGCGAATGCGACCTCGCTGTTCAGCTTACGGAAGCGCTCCAGGTTCGCGGCCTCGGTCAGGTAGTTCATCTCCTGCTGGGCCACGGTCCACATCTCGTCCAGCACCTGCTCCAGATCCACCAGGCCGCTCACCGGCGTCACCTTCAGCAGCTTCGAGCCCTGCTTGAGCAGCGCGATGTCCCGGCTCATGATGTCATGGATGCCCTGACGCTGCACCTTGACCACCACGCGCTGGCCGCCCTTGAGCACAGCCTTGTGCGCCTGACCGATCGAGGCCGAGCCCAGCGCCTTCTATGAGAAGGACTCGAACAGCTCGTCCATCGGCCGGCCGAACGCCCGCTCCACGATCTCGGTCACCTCATCGAAGGGCATGGGCGCCACATCGCTCTGCAGGCTGGTGAGCGCCTCACAGTAGGCCTTGGGCAGGATGTCCGACCGCATCGAAAGGATCTGGCCCAGCTTGATGAAGGTGGGGCCCAGATCGGCGATGATGGCGCACAGCTTCTCGGGGGTGATCCCCTTCTGGATCTCGTGGGCCTCCAGCACGCCGATGATCTGCTTCAGCCGCTCACGGTCGCCGGCCCTTTCACTGCGGTCCTTCGTTTCTATCATCGGAAGGCTCATGCCCGCTCCCCTCCTTCCTGCGTCTTTTGCTCAGGCTCCGCGGTCTCCTCTGTCTTTTCCTCATGGCGATAATGCAGCTCTTCATTGGGCACCTGCTCGCCGAAGGCAAAGCCGCCCTTCGCCGCCAGCTCCTGCAGCAGCTCGTCCGCGTCCTGCTTCACCGCGGAGGCGATGCCCGTCCCGGCCAGTACGAGCTCCTTCAGCGCCCGCTCGATCTCTTTCATCGTTCTTTCCTCCCAGGTCCCGCGTACGCGGGGCCGTCCGTTCTCATCTTACAACTTTCGGCGCCTCGTGACAAGTGGAGACCGATCCTCTATTGCAGTTTTTCCTTCATTTTTGTGACGGATCCTTTTCCACTGTTTCCACAGCTTTATCCACGATCCGGCCCGGCCTGTGGTCTCGATCGGACGCCGTTTTCCACAATTTCCACAGCTTTTCCACAGCAGGTCCTGCACATGTGGAGCGATCGTGAAAATGCTACATATTTTAAATAAATGTTGCGTAATTATGAATCGAATATTTCATTTTGATCGATATTTTGTGAAAGATCCGCGTAATTTCCCCTGTTTTCCCTCAAGATCGAGGGTGTCTTTCCTTCGTGGAAAAGAAAAAGTGTGACGTTTTCGTCACACTTTCATGTCAGGTCCGTCATCTTTTCCTTTCGTCCGGGGCGCCTCACTTATCCACAGGCTCCGCCTCACGCTGCGCCATCAGGCAGCGCTCCAGGCCGTCCTGCCAGTCCGGGAGCCGCACGAAGCCGGCCCGGTCCAGCGCAATCTTGTCCAGGCGGGACTCCTTCGGGCGGTGGGCCCGCGCCCCATAGTCCTCGCTGCTCACCGGCTGCACCCGGCAGCGCAGGCCGGAGCGCTCCACGATCCTCTGCGCAAAGGTATACCAGCTGCTCGATCCCTCCGCCGAGGCCCCATAGACGCCGTACTTCTCCGTGCGGATCATGTCGCAGAGCAGCACCGCCAGGTCGCGGGCGTAGGTCGGGCTGCCGACCTGGTCATCCACCACCCGCAGCGGGCCGCGGCCCTGGGCCAGCCGCTGGATCGTGGTCACGAAGCCCTTCGTCTCGCTGTAGATCCAGGAGCAGCGCACGATGAAATAGCGCTTCATCATGCTCTTCACCGCCAGCTCGCCCTGGCCCTTGGTCATGCCATAGATGTTCAGCGGCGCCACATAGGTCTCCACGGGGAGCGGCCCCTCCTGCTTGTCGCCGAAGACGTAGTCCGTGGAGATATACATCAGCTTCGCGCCGACCCGCTCGGCCGCGCGCACGATGTCGATCGTGCCCAGCCCGTTCACCCGGGCGCAGTCCGCGATCCGCTTCTCCGCCTCATCCACATCGGTCCAGGCCGCGCAATGGATGATCGCGTCCGGCATATAAGCCGTCACCGTATCCATCACCGACTGCTGGTCCGTGATATCCATCTCAGCCGAGGTCGGCGCCAGCGCGTCGATGCGCAGCTTCTCCAAACGGGCCATCACCGCGCTGCCCAGCTGTCCGCTCCCGCCGGTCACCAGTACCTTCATCGCTCTTCCTCCGAAAAACAGGGAGACACGCGGTCCCCCTGTCTGTCCTGTCCTTTGCTTACTTGGCCAGCACCTTGTTCACGGCGTCCACCACGCCCTGGCTGGTGAAGGTCGCGCCCGCGCAGGCGTCGATGCCCTCGCCCAGCGTGAAGGGGCCGCTCTTGCCGATGAACTGGCTCGTGAAGTCCTCGGCCTCGCACACCTTGCCCACGCCATATTCCTGGGTGGAGGCATCCACGCGCAGCGAGGCCACCGTGCCGTCCTCCGCCAGCGTCACATACACATACACGGGATCGCTGTTGTAGCCGGGCGCGCTGGCCTTCTGCTCAGCGTCCGCGTCCTCGGTGTCCGTGGCCGTGGTCTCCTCCGCCGGCTCCGCGGCGGCCGGGAACAGCTTGTTCACCGCGTCCACCACGCCCTGGCTGGTGAAGGTCGCGCCCGCGCACAGGTCGATGCCGTCGCCCAGCGTGAAGGGGCCGCTCTTGCCCACGAACTGGCTCGTGAAGCTCTCCGCCTCACAAGCCTTGCCGATGCCATACTGCTGAGTGGAGGCGTCCACGCGCAGCGCGGCGATGGTGCCGTCCTCCGCCAGCGTCACATACACATACACAGGGTCGTTCGCGTAGCCGGGGGCGCTCACCTTCTGCTCGGCGGTCGCCTCAGGCTCCTCCGTGGGGGCCGCGGCAGCCTGCTGCTGCTTGACCAGCTTGTTCACGGCATCCACCACGCCCTGGCTGGTGAAGGTCGCGCCCGCGCAGGCGTCGATGTCCTCGCCCAGCGTGAAGGGGCCGGTCTTGCCCAGGAACTGCCCGGTGAAGCTGTCCGCCTCGCACACCTTGCCCACGCCATACTGCTGGCTGTCCGCGTTCACGCGCACAGACGCGATGGTACCGTCCTCATAGAACGCCACATACACGATGACGGGATCGTTGTTGAAGCCGGGCGCGTTGGCCTTCTGCTCCTCGCCGGCCACCTTGGCAGAGCCGTCCGCGTTCAGGAAGCTGATACCGGTCACCTTGCCGTCCACCACGGTCACCGCCACGTTCACCGTGCCGGTCACGCCCTCCTTGGGCTCCACGACCGCCTGGTCCTCACCGTAGGTGCCCAGCGTCGCCTCGGCCGAGGTGGTCACCACATTCAGCTCGGGCATCGCGCCGGCGACCTCCTCATAGGGCTCGGCGGCGTTCATGGCCGCCAGCACGGCGTCGGAGGTGATGGTCGCGCCGGCCAGCGCGTCCACGGTCACGGGCACAGACTGGCCCACGAAGCTGTTCAGATAATCCTCATCCTCAGCGCAGCGCTGGCCGAAGCCCGCCGTCTGGGTGCTGGCGTCGATCTTCACCGTGGCGATCTTGCAGTCGTCATCCAGCGTATAGGTCACGACGACCTCACCGCCGCCGAAGCCCTCGGCCGTACCGCGCATGGTCGCGCCGGGCGTCAGCGAAGAGGGATCCGCCACAGCGGCCGCCGCCTTCGCGCCGAAGGAGATGTAGGGCTCCGCCGTCACCTCCGCCTTCAGGGCGACCTCGGCCACGCAGCGCAGCGCCTCGGTCACCGCGTTCAGCACAGCGGTGGAGGTGATGGTCGCGCCGGACAGCTTCTCGAAGGTGCCGCCCTGCACAGCGTCCAGGCCCTCGAACTGGGCCTCGAACTCCGGCTCCTGGGCGCGGCTGCCGAAGCCCGCGCTCTCGGCGAAGCTGGTGTCGCCCACCACGCAGCCGGTCACCTTGCCGGAGACGTCCACGCCCAGGGTCACGGCGACCTGTCCGCCATAGCCCTTCTTGGAGGCGGTGACGCACCAGCCGATCACGCTGCCGTCCGCGTCCTTCGCGGCATACAGGCTGGAGATATCATAGCCGTCCAGCCCCTCGGTGATCTGCTCATAATCCGCGGCGGGCATGACCTCGCCATAGGCCTCGCGCAGCGCGGCCGCCTGGTGCTCGGCGATGGGGCCCTTGGTCACGGCGTTCGTCACCGCCAGGGCCAGCGCGGCCACCAGCGCGATGAGCGCGAGCACGACATACGCGGGCAGAGCCTTCTTCTTGGTCTCAGACATGGGGCGTTCCTCCCTATCGTTCCGGTCTGGTCGATCCATCTCACGCGGTCTCCGTGCCGCCGACCCCTCCGTCAGCGGTACGTCCGCAGCGCATACTTTTCCTCAAAGCCTTCCGTCGTCATCCAGGAGCCGTCCGTCAGCAGGAGCAGCCCATCCAGGCCCTGCTCCTCCATCAGCGCCAGCCCTTCCTCGCTGCCCAGCACCATCACGGCGGTGCAGAAGCCGTCCGCCGTCATGCTGCTCTCATCGATGATGGTGGCCGAGAGCAGGTCCGTCTCCGCGGACGAACCCGTCTTCGGGTCCAGGATATGATGATAGCGCTTGCCATCCTTCATGAAATATCGTTCATAGACGCCGCTCGTCACCACCGAGCCGTGCTCCAGCGTGACCACCAGCAGCGGTGTGCCGGTCGAAGCGTTCGGATCCTGGATGCCGATGCTCCAGGCCGTGCCGTTCGGCTTTTGGCCCAGCACATAGGTGTTGCCGCCCAGGTTCAGCGCGGCGCCGAGGCAGCGGCCCTCGCACAGCTCCGCCACCCTGTCGGCGATATACCCCTTGGCGATGCCGCCCAGGTCGATCGACCTGCCGGCAGGCAGCCGGGCCGTGCCCCGCTCCGCGTCCAGCTCCAGCGCCGTATCGTCCACCAGAGGCAGCGCCGCGAGCCTTTGCGCGTCGGTCGGCATGCTCTAAGTACCGTGCGTGAAGTCCCACATCGCCACGATGGGCGCCAGCGTGATCGAGAAGGCGCCGCCGCTGGCATCATGGATCGTGCGCGCGGTCCGCAGCACCGTCATCGTTTCGGCGTCGATGCTGACGCTCTCGCCCTCCGCGCTGTTGATGCGCATCACGTCGCTGCCCTGGATCGTCTTGCTGAGCAGCCGCTCATAGCGGTCGCACATCGCCCAGATATCCGAGAGCAGCGTCTCGTCCGCGCCATAGAGCGTGACCGTGACCACCGTATCGAAATAGAAGCCGGTGCCCGTGGTCTTCTATGAGGAGGCCGTGGAGGGCTGCGCCTGGATCGGCAGCGCCTGGTCCTCCGCGCCGGCCGTTCCCACGGCCAGCAGCAGGATCGCCAGGATACAGAGGATCCGTCTGACCGTGTTCTCCACCGCCGTTCCATCACAAAATACGCGCCGCTCCGGGTGCTGCGTCCATTATACCACAGCAGGCGGAAGACTGTCAACGCATCCCTTGCGGTCCGGTGCCTTTGGTGCTATGATGCTCCCATAAGAGGTGATCGTATGGCCGAGCTGTTCTCTGTCTCTTCTCTATAGAAGGTCCTCTATGGCGCCATGCCCCAGCCCCAGGCGCTGCGGCTCTCCGGCTTCCTGGGCGAGCGCGTGTCCTATCAGCTGGTCTTCCGGGCCGGCCCCGGCGATCCGTCCTCCATGCGGGTGCTGTTCCGCGCGGAGGCGAAGGACTGTGAGGTCCGCCTGCGCGAGGTGCGCCATGTGCCCGTCCGTCTCGCCGCCTACCCCGACAGCGATGACGGCTACATCAGCAAGGCGCCGGGCCTCTACCCCGACCTGCTGCGCGAGCCCGATCCTCACGGCACCTGGCTCCACGCGGGCCTCTGCGAGACGCTGTGGGTGGATGTGACCTCCCGGGTGCCGGGAACGCATGCCGCCACCGTCACCATGACCGATGAGCGCGGCCAGGTGCTGGCCTCCCATACGCAGACCGTCACCGTGCTGCCCGGCGAGCTGCCGCCGCAGAAGCTGCTGCGCTCCCAGTGGTTCCATGCCGACTGCCTGGCGGAACGGTATCACGTGCCCGTCTTCAGCGAGGCGCATTGGGAGCTCATCGAACGCTATGTGCGCTGCATGGCGGAGCACGGCATCGATACGCTGCTCACGCCCATCCACACCCCGCCGCTGGACACCCGCGTCGGCGGCGAGAGGCTGACCACCCAGCTCGTGCGCGTCCGCCGCGACAGCGAGGGCTGGCATTTCGATCTTTCCCTGCTGGAGCGCTGGGTGGAGCTGGCCCTGCGCTGCGGCATCCGCTGCTTCGAGCTGGCGCACCTCTACACCCAGTGGGGCGCGCGCCACGCCCCGAAGATCGTGGCCGAGGTGGACGGGCAGGAGACCCGCGTCTTCGGCTGGGAGACCGACGCCGTATCCCCGGAGTACGCGGACTTCCTCGCGGCCTATATCCCCGCGCTGCGCGCCTTCTTCGCGTCCCGCGGCCTTGAGGACCGCGTCCTCTGGCACATCTCCGACGAGCCCAATGACAGCTGCCTGGAGAGCTACCGAGCGGCCCGGCAGCAGGTGGCGGGGCTGCTCTCCGGCTGCAAGGTCATGGACGCGCTGAGCAGCTTCGCCTTCTGGCAGAAGGGCGTCGTCGACCGGCCCATCGTCTCGAACGACCACATCGAGCCCTTCCTCGAGGCCGGGGTGCGGGGCCTGTGGACCTACTACTGCTGCTGCCAGCATATCGGCGTCTCGAACATGTTCATCGCCATGCCCTCCTGGCGGAACAGGGCCATCGGCGTGCAGCTCTGGCTCTATCGCGTCGAAGGCCTGCTGCAATGGGGCTATAACTTCTACAACGCCCAGTATTCGGACTACGCCATCGATCCCTACGCCACCACCGACGCCGACGGCTGGGTGCCCGCGGGCGATCCCTTCCAGGTCTATCCCGGGAAGGACGGCCGCCCCGAGGCCTCGATCCGCCTGATGGTTACCGACGAGGCCATGCGGGACCTGCGCGCCCTGCAGTGGCTGGAGGAGCTGCGCGGGCGGGAATATGTGGAGGCGCTGGTCCATGAGGGCCTGGAGGAGCGCATCACCTTCACCCGCTATCCGAAGGACGCCTCCTATTATCTGGCCCTGCGCGAACGGCTCGATGCCGAGATCGCGCGGTGCCTTGGCTGAAAGACGAAGGACGCTCCGGCCGCGCGATCGGTCAGAGCGTCCTTTTCTCGAGCATTTCTTTTTATGGAAGGAAGCGGGCCCTTCCGCCCTGCGGGTCGAGCCTGCGGATGCGGTGATAGTAGCCCCATACCAGCAAACAGGCCGCGCCGACCCAGGCCAGGATCTATGCGAAGTAGACGCCCCACACGCCGATGAGCATCGGCAGGATGAGCGCCGCCGAGATCCTCATGGCCAGCTCCACGAAGCCGGAGACCATCGGGATCACCGTATCGCCCAGGCCCTGCAGCGTGGAGCGATAGACGAAGAGGATGTACAGCGCCGGCAGGAAGGACACGCACACCGTGAGGAAGCGCACCGCGTAGCCCAGCACCTGCTCCACCACCGCGGGATCGCTGTCCTCGATGAAGCACGAGAGCAGCGCGGGCCCGAAGAGGAGCATCAGGCCGGTGACGCACAGCGCCATAAGCACACCGACCTGCGCGGAGCGCCGAAGGCCCAGCCGCACCCGGTCCAGCCGGCCCGCGCCCAGGTTCTGCCCCGCGAAGGTGCTGCACCCGGCGCCCAGGCTGCTGCCCGCGATCTCGATCAGGCCCTGCAGCCTCGAGGCCGCGCTGTAGCCCGCCATGAAGATGAAGCCGAAGCCGTTCACCACGGTCTGCAGCACGATGCCGCCCACCGAGATGATGCAGTCCTGCATGGCCACCGGCAGGCCCAGCGCCAGCAGGCGGCGGATCATGCTCCTGTCCGGCCGCAGATCGTGGCGCGCAAAGTGCAGCAGCGGCTGATGCACGGCCGCCACCAGGCACACCAGGCAGCTCATCCCCTGTGAGAAGACCGTGGCCACCGCCACGCCGGTCACGCCCCAGTGCAGCACCGCCACGAAGAGGATATCCAGCACGATGTTCGTGACGGCAGAGGAAGCCATGGCCATGAGCGGCGTGCGGCTGTCGCCCAGGGAGCGCAGGAAGCCCGCCGCCAGGTTGTGCCCCATCACGAAGGGCAGCCCGCCGAACACGATGCGCAGATAGAGCCGGGTGAGCGCAAAGGTCTCCTCCGGCGTATCCATCAGGATGAGCATGGGCTGCAGCGACAGCTGGGCCACGAGCTCCAGCAGCACCGTGCCCACCGCCGCCAGCATCACGCTCTGCCCCGCCGCGCGCCGCAGCTGCGCGGTGTCGCGCGCGCCGAAGGACTGCGCGATCTGGATGGCGAAGCCCTGGGCCAGGCCCATGGCGATGGAGAGCATCATCCAGTCCAGCCAGCCTGAGGAGGACACCGCGGCCAGCGCCGTCACGCCCTCCACCCGGCCCACCACCACCGTGTCCACCAGGGAATAGACCTGCTGCAGCAGGTTGCCCGCCACGATGGGCAGCGCAAAGATCAGGATATGGCGGACCGGGCTGCCCTCGGTCATGTCGCGGGTGCGGCTCATGTGCTGCCCTCCTTCAAAAGGTCCATCAAACAGGGGACGGCTTCGCCGGCCAGCGATACGTCGGCCGAGGCATGCAGCAGCGACTGCAGGATGGCCTCCTCCGCCGCCTCAGCCACCGCGCGGAAGGGCAAGTTCATGTCCTCCTCGTTCAGGGTCCGGATCGTGGTGAAATGGCCCTTCACCGCCCTCGGCGCCGTGGTGAAGCCCACCGCGATCTCGCCGCTGCCATGCCCGATATAGCTTCCCAGCCGGGCCATGCCCACCGAGGTGCGCCGCAGCATCCGCTTCAGCTGGCGGGCCGAGAGCGGCAGATCGGTCGCCACGATGAGGATGATGCTCCCCTTGTCGCATTCCGCCAGCCCCTCCGGCAGGCAGCCCATGCGGAAATCCCTCGAGGCGCCATAGTTGCTCTGCACCAGCACGCCCACGGTGAAGGTCTCATCGTCCAGCGCGATCTGCCTGGAGGCCGAGCCGATGCCGCCCTTCATGCCATAGCATACTGTCCCGCGTCCCGCGCCCACCGCGCCCTGCTCGAAGTCCTCCGAGGCGCTCGCGATGGCCGCCATGACCTCCGCCTCGCCCACGGGGCGCTGCGCGATGTCACTGAGACGGCTGTCGTTGCACTCGCAGACCACCGGAGCCACGCTCGTCAGCCGGTAGCCCTCCCGGCGGCTCACCTGCAGCATATAGCTGACCAGCGCGTCATACACGCGGCCCACGTTCAGCGTGTTCGTGAGGGCGATGGGCGTCTCCAGCGTGCCCAGCTCATCCACCTGCACCAGCCCCAGCGTCTTGCCGAAGCCGTTGAACACCACCGAGGCCGCGGTCAGCTTCTCGCGGAAGATATCGGCAGGCGGGGGCAGCACCACCGTCACACCGGTGTGGCAGTCGCCCCGGTCGACGGTCGCGTGGCCCACGCGCACGCCGGGGACATCCGTGATCAGGTCTCTCGGGCCCTGCGGGAGCGTACCGATCTTGAGCTTCATGGCGAAAGGCTCCTTTCGGCGCCGGCGCTTGTGTCCCGCGCCGGATCGTGCTATGATGCGATGGTCAGTTTACCACAGGATGGAGCAGAACGCAAGATGAAGAAGCAGATCTTTTCTCTCGATACCCTCCATTGGATCCTGGGCCTGGTCATCAGCTCGCTGGGCCTGTGCCTCAGCACCAAGTCGGATCTGGGCCTCTCGATGATCGGGGCCTGCCCCTATGTCCTCCATGTATGGCTGAGGGACGCCCTCCCCTGGTTCACCCAGGGCACCGCGGAATATGTATGGGAGGCCATCGTGCTGCTGGTCACCTGCCTGGCCGTGCGCCGCTTCCGCCCGCGCTTCCTGCTCTCCTTCCTCACGGCCGTCATCGTGGGCTCCATCATCGACGGCTGGCTGTGGGTGCTGGGCGGCAACGGCGCCTGGGGCTCGATGGCCGGCCGCGTGGCCTCCTTCATCGCGGGCATGGTCGTGACCTCCCTGGGTGTGGCCTTCTTCTTCCGCACCCATCTGCCGCTGGAGGTGTATGAACTGGCCGTGCAGCAGATCGCCGAGCGCTATCATCTGGACCAGAACAGGGTGAAGCTCGGCTTCGATATCGCCAGCCTGTGCGTGGCGATCGCCCTTTCGCTGCTCCTCACCCACGCGCTGACAGGCATCGGGCTGGGCACCGTGGCGATGACCTTCCTCAACGCGCCGCTCATCGCCTTCTTCGGCCGGCTGATCGACCGGGCCGAGGGCAAGGGCTGACCGTCGTTCATGCACACGAAAAGACCGGAGCACCGCTCATCACGGGCTCCGGTCTTCTTTTGATGCTTTACTTCATCATGCCGGCGATCTCGGCAGCCAGGTCGTCCTTCCTCTTCTCGATGCCCTCGCCGCGCTCGAAGCGGGTGAAGCGCACGATGTCCAGGGGGCAGCCGGCGGCCTTGGAGACCTCAGCCATGTAGGACTTGATGGTCTTGTCGCCGTCCTTCACGAACACCTGGTCGATCAGGCAGACTTCCTTGTAGTACTTCTCGATCTGACCCTCGACGATGCGGTCGACGATCTTCTCGGGCTTGCCGGACTCCAGAGCCTTAGCGCGCTGGATCTCCTTCTCCTTCTCCAGCTTGGTGGTGTCGACCTCCTCGCGGCGGACAGCCTCGGGCTTGGCCGCGGCGATCTGCAGGGCCAGGTCATGGGCGAACTCCTTCACGGCGTCGCTCTCCTTGCCCTTCTCGTCGGTCGCCACCTCGACCAGGACGCCCACCTTGCCACCCATGTGGATGTAGGTGGACACGACGCCCTCGGTCTTATAGCGGGCGAAGCGGCGCACGGTGATCTTCTCGCCGATGGCCACGGTCGCCTCAGACACCAGGTCGGCGATGGTCTTGGTCTCGTCGTCCACGAACTTCTGGGTCATCATGGTGTCGACATCAGCCGGATCGGCCATGGCGACATGCTTGGCCACCTTGTTCGCGAAGGCCTTGAAGTTATCGGTGTTGGCCACGAAGTCGGTCTCGCAGTTCACCTCGGCGATGACGCCGGTGCAGCCGCAGGGGGTCACATACTGCACGACCGCGCCTTCAGCGGCGATGCGGCTGGCCTTCTTGGCAGCCTGAGCCAGGCCCTTCTCACGCAGCCAGTCGATGGCCTTGTCCATGTCGCCGTCGTTGGTCACGAGAGCCTTCTTGCAATCCATCATGCCGGCGTTGGTGCGCTCACGCAGCTCCTTCACCATAGCAGCAGTCACATTAGCCATTTCGGATCATTCCCTTCTACTTTCGATGCAGGAGCGCCTTACTCGGCGGGCTTCTCCTCGGCGGCGGGAGCGTCGGGCTCAGCCTGCTCGCCCTGCTTGCCTTCCAGCACAGCGTCGGCCATCTTGCCGGCGATCAGCTTGACAGCGCGGATGGCGTCGTCGTTGCCGGGGATGACATAATCGATCTCGTCAGGATCGCAGTTGGTGTCCACGATGCCCACGATCGGGATGCCCAGACGGCGAGCCTCGGTCACAGCGATGTGCTCCTTGCGGGGGTCGACCACGAACATGGCGCCGGGCAGCTTCTTCATGTCGCGGATGCCGCCCAGGTTGGCCTGCAGCTTCTCGCGCTCAGCCAGCAGCTTGGCGACTTCCTTCTTGGGCAGGACGTCGAACTGGCCCTGGGCCTCCATGCGGTCGATCTGGTTCAGACGGTCCACACGGGTGCGGATGGTGCGGAAGTTGGTCAGCATGCCGCCCAGCCAGCGGTTGTTGACATAGTACATGTTGCAGCGCTTGGCCTCGGTCTCGATGGACTCCTGGGCCTGCTTCTTGGTGCCGACGAACAGGATGGTCTTGCCCTCCATGGCGATGTCGCGCACGAAGGCATAGGCCTCGTCCACCTTGCGGACGGTCTTCTGCAGGTCGATGATGTAGATGCCGTTGCGCTCAGTGAAGATGTACTGAGCCATCTTGGGGTTCCAGCGGCGGGTCTGGTGACCGAAGTGGACACCGGCCTCGAGCAGCTGCTTCATGGAAATGACTGCCATAGGTACTTCCTCCTTGTTACTGCCTCCCCTGGCCCTTTTGCGGTGTAGCACCGGGATCCCGGCACAAGGCTTCCGCAGGGCAAGGGTGCGTATTCGTGTGGATGATACCACAAACACAGCGGAAAGGCAAGGGGTTTTTATCGATCCGGATCCGTTTCACAGCTTGGAGGCATAGTCCTCAAGCTCGCTGAAGATCCGTTCCACATACACGATCTTGCCTTCGATCCTGAAGATCGTCAGGTAACGCATGAACATGGCCTTGCGGTACCCCTTCAGCAACGGCTGTCGGCATTCGGCATAGATGGCCGGCGTCTCCGAAAGGACAGTCACCACTTTCTCTGCCTAAGCCAGGACATGCCGGGCCGCCTGCGGGCTCCGGAGCACCTCACAGATATATCGGACGATCTCGTCAAGATCCTGCTCCGCTTTCTCGGTGATCTTTACGTCATAAGCCATATCTGCTCCTGATGTCGGCCAGCGTCCTTCCGGCATCCTTCGTCCTGCCTTGCTTGATGTCGGCCTCCGCTTCCATCAGCTTCTCGTAGATACTGTATGTCCTGATACGGTCATAAACTTCAGTGCTCATGATGACCATATCGGCATATCCGTTCTTCGTCACGATGATCGGACCCGTCGCCGCATGGACCCTTTCTGAGATGGCTGCCGTGTCCTTCAGATCGCGGATCGGGATGCATTGCGTCATATCGTTCCCTCCTTGTGGCCTTATTGTACCACATCGGTGGCTCCGTGTCGATAGCCGATCCGGATCGTTCAGGCAAAGAAAAAGCTCGTCTTTCGACGAGCTCTTCTGGTGCGGCCGACGGGACTTGAACCCGAACCCATTGCTGGACACGCCCCTCAAACGTGCGCGTATGCCGATTCCGCCACAGCCGCAGGAACAGGATGTATTATAGAACAAGGCCGATCGCTTGTCAAGTCCGATCTTTTCCCGCAGCCGTTCGCTCCGATGGACGCGCCGCGGCGGGCGGAGCATCATGGGAGCAGCATCTGATGAGGAGGTCCGTCCTATGCGAGGGCTCCTTCGCCGCGCAGAAAAAGAGAGGCCGGAGCCTCTCCTTTTCTTTATGGTCCGATCTGTCCTCACTCGTTGCCCATGTAGACCTTCTCTTCGCCGGCCTCGGCGTTGGCCTTCTCGCGGGCGTTGATCTTGCGCTGGTTGATCAGCGAGAAGATGATGACGCCCACAGCCACCACGAAGAAGCCGATGGCGATGGGATAATGCACGATGGCACCGAAGTTGCCCTCGTTCAGGTCCATGAAGCGCACGAAGTTCTGCTCGCACATCGGGCCCAGGATCAGGGCCAGCAGGATAGGCGACAGCGGGAACTCATACTTGGTCATCAGCCAGCCGATCACGCCGAAGGCCACGCACACGCCCACATCGAAGGCATTCTTGTTGATGGCGAAGGCACCCAGCAGCGAGATGACCAGGATGACGGGATACAGGATCTTCTTCTCGATCGACACGATCTTGGCGAAGAAGCGCACGCCCAGGCAGCCCACCACCAGCATGGCCAGGTTGGCCAGCATCAGCGCGGCGAACACGCAATAGACCGTGGGCAGCTCGCTGACATACATCATCGGACCGGGGGTGATGCCCTTCATGATGAAGGCGCCCAGCAGGATGGCCGTCACCGAGTCGCCGGGCACGCCCAGCGAGAGCAGCGGGATCATGGCGCCGCCGGAACAGCCGTTGTTGGCGGACTCGGTGGAGGCCACGCCGTTCGGGATGCCGGTGCCGTATTTCTCAGGGTGCTTGCTGATGCCCTTGTTGAAGGCGTAGGACACGAACACGGCGATATCGCCGCCGGCGCCGGGGATGGCGCCGATGAAGGTGCCGATCACGCCGCCGATGCCGATGTTGTGCCAGATCTGCTTGATGGTCTTCCAGTCGGGCAGCACGCGGGTGATCTTCTCGGTGGAGCGGGCCGTCGCGCTCTCGCGGCCGCCGATGATGCGCTCCACGCCGGAGATGACCTCGGCGATGGCGAACAGACCGATCAGCACGGGGATGAAGGACAGGCCGCCCTTCAGGCTGGTCTGGCCGAACACGAAGCGCTGCTTGGAATAGGTGGGATCCAGGCCGATGGTGCACAGCAGCATGCCGAAGAAGGCGCTGATGAGGCCCTTGGCGATGGACTTGCCCGAGATCGAGATGATGACCGACAGGCCGAAGACGGCCAGCATCAGCATCTCAGCCGAGGAGAACTTCATGGCCACCTGCGCCACCAGCGGGCTCAGGAAGGTCATGATCAGCGCGCCGATCACGCCGCCGCAGAAGGAGGCGAACATGGCCACCGAGAGCGCCTTGCCGGCCTCGCCCTTCTGCGCCATGGGATAGCCATCCAGCAGCGTGGCGGCTGCCGCCGGTGTACCGGGCGCGTGGATCAGGATGGCCGAGATCGAGCCGCCATACATGCCGCCGCAATAGATGCCCAGCAGCAGGCCGATGGAGGGGTTCAGATCCATGCCGAAGGAGAACGGGATGAGCAGGGCCACGCCCATCGTGGCCGTCATGCCGGGGATGGCGCCCAGCAGCACGCCGCCGGCCGCGCCGATGAAGGTCATCAGGAGGACCTGAGGGTCCCCGAAGACCGTCGCATAGCTGTTCAGGAGCAGGCTCCAATCCATGGTCCAGGTTCCCCCTTTCTCAGATCATGTCCACCAGGTCGCGCAGCGGCTGCAGCACGCCCATGGGCACGTTGACCGCCAGCAGCTTATAGAACACCAGCCACATCACCAGCGGCACCAGCACCGCGATGAGCGCCAGCTGCAGCGGCTTGCGGGTGCCGATGAGCCACATGACCACCGCCGAGAGCAGGATGCTGACCAGCACATAGCCCAGGTCCTTGAAGAACAGGGCATACAGCGCGCACAGCAGGATGACGAAGAGCGCGGCCAGCACGCCCTTGTCCTTGATGAAGTTGATGGTCGCCGCCTTCTCGGCCGCGGCATCGCCCTTCTTCATCCTCAGCAGGCGTACGACGGACTGCACCAGCAGCACCAGGGTGAACACCGCCATGCCGATGATCATGATCTGCGGGAACACGGCAGGCTGCACGGCCGCCTTCTTCTGCGTCTTGATGTTCAGGGACTCCGTCCACACCCAGATCTCGAAGGCGATCAGCAGCAGCGAGATGACAAGATCCGCGAAAGCCTTGGAATGCAGTTTCTCCTTGTTCGTCAGTTGTGTGTTCTTGTCCATGCGGTCGCTCCTCCCCACCGGACGTCTCCATCAGATGCTCTTTTGAAGAAAGAGGGGCAGGCATGGCTGCCTGCCCCTCCAAGCATCGATGTCTGTGAAAAGGTCAGATGTTACTCCGCGTCCACCAGGCCGACAGTGACCATGGCAGCGGGCACATCGATGGCGGACTGGGCCAGGAACTCTTCATAGCCGTCGCCGTCCAGGAAGGAGATCTGCTGGCCCAGGCTGTTCATGGTCGCCACGAAGTCAGCGTCCTCGATGGCCTTGGCGCAGGCGTCGCGCAGGGTGGCCACGATCTCGTCGGGGGTGCCCACAGGCACGGCCATGCCGCGCTGGGTGTAGTAGTAGATGCTGTAGCCCTGCTCCTCACAGGTGGGAGCGTCGGGGAAGATGCTGTTACGCACGCTGTCCATGACACCCAGGATCACCAGGTCGCCGGACTCCACGAAGGAGCGGGCCTCGGCGGCGGACACGGTCACGCCCTCGATCTCGCCCTGGGCGGCAGCCTTCACAGCCGCGGCAGCGCCGTCGGAGTAAGCGATCATCTTGATGTCGATGCCGGTCGCGTTCATCAGATAGCCGCCGGCCACATGCCACACAGAGCCGGAGGAGGAGCCGCCCATGCGGACCTCACCGGGATGCTCGGTGCAGTACGCCACGAAGGAAGCCACATCGGTGATACCGTTCTCGGCAGCCCAGGAGGCGCGCACGGTGATGGTGGCAGCGTCGGTGTTCACGCGGCACAGCGGGATGTAGTTCTCATAGGTGTAGTCGGACATCTCCAGGGGAGCGTAGGAGGCCAGCTCCCAGGTGATCATGCCGATGGTGTAGCCGTCGGGATCGGCATCCGCGATGGCCTCATGGCCGATGACGCCGCCGGCGCCGGTCTGGTTATCCACGGTCAGGGTCACGCCCAGCTGCTTCTCCATCGCCTGGCAGAAAGCGCGCAGGCAGGAGTCGGTGCCGCCGCCGGCGCCCCAGGGGCAGATCACGGTGATGCCCTTGGTGGGATAATCCGCCGCCAGGGCCACAGAGAACACGCCGCACAGCATGACAGCCGCCAGCACAAGAGCAAGGAACTTCTTCATCTCAGAGGACCTTCCTTTCCATTTTATCGGCACAGCCGATCTCTGAAAGAGATGATAGCACAGGCCGGGGTGGATGTCAATTTTTTCGATCTTGCAGACCAGAAGGGACTTCTCCGT
>R28__coassemble_16_pt1 | contig 128198 bp, 134 predicted proteins | sample R28__metabat2_low_PE_026 | metagenome-assembled genome bin R28
ATCCGCGAGGGCGGCCGTACCGTCGGCTCCGGCGTCGTGGCCAAGGTCATCGAGTGATCGGACCCAAAGTCTGAACGATAAGGGGCACGCTGCTTCGGTCGCGTGCCCCTTTTCCTTGCAATGAGGACACAGATCCAGGAGGAGAAAAAGATGTATACCTATAAGACGAGCGGTACCTGCTCCCGCGCGATCGAGCTCGAGATCGAGGACGGCGTGATCACCTTCTGCCGGTTCGACGGCGGCTGCAAGGGCAACACGGAGGGCCTTTCCCGCATGGTCATCGGCTGCAAGGCGGCCGACGTGGCCGAGAAGCTGGCCGGTGTCCCCTGCCGCGGCAACACGTCCTGCCCCGATCAGCTGAGCCGCGCCATCAAGGCGTATCCGGCGGACTGACATCGAAAGGAGACCGACCTTGGCAGACACTGAAGCAAAGACACTTTCCTTTGAGGAGATGGATCTCTCCAAATAGATCCTGCAGGCTGTGGCGGACATGGGCTTCACCGAGCCCTCGACCGTGCAGCAGAAGACCATCCCGCTGATGATGGAGGGCATGACATCAATGCCCAGGCCCCCACCGGCACGGGCAAGACCTGCGCCTTCGGCATCCCGATGCTGGAGTATGTGCAGCTCATGGACAGCCGTGTGCAATAGATCGTGCTGGCCCCCACCCGCGAGCTGGCGCTGCAGATCGGCGATGAGCTGACCCGGCTGGCCAAGTATATCCCGGGCTGCAGGATCTCGGTGCTGTATGGCGGTCAGCCCATCAGCAAGCAGATGACCCAGCTCAAGCGCAAGCCGCAGATCGTGATCGCGACGCCCGGCCGTCTGCTGGACCATATGCAGCGCGGCACGGTCCGCCTGGACGCCGTGCATACCATGGTCCTGGACGAGGCCGACGAGATGCTGAACATGGGCTTCGTGAAGGACGTCACGAAGATCATCGAGGCCACGCCCATCGACCGCCAGCTGGTGCTGTTCTCGGCCACGACCAACCAGGACGTGCTCACCATCGCGTGGAAGTATCAGCACGATCCGGTCTAGATCACGGTCGAGGCCACGAAGAAGGACCGCCCGCAGATCGCGCAGTATGTCATAAGCACCGAGCAGGGCAGGAAGATCGACGATCTGCTCTATCTGCTCGACGCGGACGTTTATCAGCGTGTGATGATCTTCTGCAACACGAAGTTCATGACCGACCGCCTCACCAGCCGCCTGAAGAAGGAGGGCTACACGGCCGAATGCATCCACGGCGATATCCCGCAGGGCCAGCGCAACGAGACGATGAACGGCTTCCGCAAGGGCAAGTTCCCGGTGCTCATCGCCACCGATGTGGCCGCGCGCGGCATCGATGTGGACGATGTGGAGGCGGTCATCAACTTCGACCTGCCCCAGGAGAACGAGTATTACCTGCACAGGATCGGCCGCACGGGCCGCGCCCACAAGCACGGCGTCAGCTTCTCCCTGGTCACCTTCCAGGAGAGCGTGCGCATGGACGAGATCCTGAAGTACATGATCGCCAAGCCGCTGCCGCTCCACTTTGAGGACGGTGTGCTGCGCGACGAGCAGGGCAACGCGTTCTTCGACAACATCTGATACTATCCTCAATTAATACTATTCTCAAATAGAAATGACCTACAAAAGTGGGGGATCCGAAGCAGTCCAGAGGGCGATCGGAAAGCCCTCTGGTCGCGCCCGCAGGCGCGAGACCCCTGTCGATCTTATTTGAGATGAGTATGACAGACAAAAGAAAAGATCCTGTGCGGCCGTGGGGCTGCACAGGACAGGGGAGAGGGAGCTTGAAGGAGCTCCCTTTTATGATGCTTTACCGGTCTTCTTCCTCGTCTTCGTCTTCCTCATCGGAAGCGTCGGAGCCGATGTCCAGGTCCTCGGGGTCGGGATCGGTATCGGCGCGGCGGGTGATCGCCTCCTCGGCCGCGGCGGCCTGGGTCTCTTCGCTCTCGGTCTCGTAGTCACGGACGGAGGAGACATCCAGATGGGCCAGCGCCTTGTTGTACTGGACCTTCAGCATCACCTTGCGGACGATGGAGACGATCATCAGCACCAGGCCGATGCCGGCGATGATCGCGGCGACCATGCCCACATTGCCCAGCACGCTCTGGACGCCGTAATACTCGTTCTCGATGTGGTCGGGCACGGTCTTCATCGGGGGCATGGTGGGCGCGACGATCGACACCTCGGTGGGGGCGGCCGTGGGCGCGGACCAGCTCATGCGGATGATGTTGCTGGAGAAGGACTGGTTCTGGTTCAGCTGGTCCTTCGTGGTGGCCACGAACTGGTACTGTCCGGCCATCTCGATGGAGACGTCACGGGTGAACTCGCGGGTCTCGCCGGAAAGGATGGACGGGAAGGTATACAGCGTCATGCCGGAGGCGGACACGGTCACGTTGCTCACGTCCACGCTGCTGTTGTTGGTCACATACACGCGGAACTTGACGATGGAGGGGAACTGATAGACCACCGTGCTGTCGACGGTCGCTTCCACCTTCAGGTCCACCAGCTGATCGTTGGTGATGACGCCCAGGGACAGGCGGTCGGTGTCGGTCTCGACCGCGTCGCCGGAGGTGCTCTGGCCGGTCACATGGAACTGCAGGTCCGTGTTCTCGCTCAGGACGATGGTCTTCTCGAGCGTCACGGTCTTGCCGGCGGCCACGGTCTCATCGGTGAAGACGTCGCCCAGCGCCGCGTCGGTGACGGTGATGTTCGTGAAGTCTTCCTTGCCGGTGTTCTTCAGGGTCAGCGTGAGCACGATCTGCTCGCCGGCGGTGCCGCCCTTCTTGTCGGAGGTCAGGGTGGCGTTGAGCTTGACCTCACCATACTTGATGGTGGCCTTCTCCTTCGTCTCCTTCTTGGTGGTGCTGCCGGCCTTGTAAGTGATGGTCGCCTTGGAGGTCAGGTCCTTCTTCTTCATGGTCGTGGTGAAGGTATAGGATTCCTTGCCTCCCACGGGCACGCGCGAGATGGTGCCGGTGGTGGTGGAGATGCTCTTGTTCTCCGTGATGACCACATCGGTGATCTCGATGGTGCCGGTGTTGATGATCTCGTAGGTCACGGTGACCTTCTGGCCGTTGCCCGCGGTGGTGGGGGTGATGGTGCGCTTGATCTCGGCGCTCGCCACACCGCCGGAATAGGTGATGGCCTTGGCGAAGTTCTTCGTCTTGGCGACCGTGGTGCCGTCATCGTTCAAGATGGAGTACTTCACGCGGAAGGTGATACGGCCGGATTCCAGCTGGTCCTGCGTCACGCTCCAGGTGCCCTCCCAGCTCTTCTGGGTGCCGGCGGCCAGGGTGGGGGAGCCGAACTCCTCGATCTGTGTGCCGTCGGGATAATAGAGCGTCACGGGTCCGGGCATATCGGTATCGCCGGAGTTGCTGATCTGGATAGAGACAGTGATCTCCTCCGGCGCCGTGAAGCTCTTTTTGCTCAGATCCATCTTGACCTCGATGGGATCGGTCGCAGCCAGGGCAGCCGTGCACAGGAGCAGGATGCTGCACAGCACCAGCAGGGATACGATCAGCTTCTTCTTCATATGCTTCCACCGGACAGGATGGCTCCTGTCCCTCCTCCTTATCGATCCGCCGTAGCTTATAGGCCATGTCTCCGCCCGCGCAGATCCATGTATCCTATCCTATTTTAGCTTTTGCCAGCCTTTATGTCAAGATGAACATGGCATTTTTATGACAAGATCTTACAAAAAGATGAACAGAAAGCGTCAGATCATCGACTGAGCGCCTGCACCAGGATGTCACGGTCGGAGCGCATGACGTCCTCATAATAGGTGAGCGGCGCGTCCTCGGGGCCTGTCACGCAGGGATCCAGCTGCCAGATGGGGGCGCCCGTCTCGGCCGAGACGGTCTCAGCGGCCAGGGAAGCGTACTGCGGCTCGGTGAAGAGGGGCGGATCGCCCAGCGCGTCCACCTTCGTCACCAGCTCGGCCAGGCGGCGGGGCGAGAGGCTGTCCTCGGGGTCGAGGGCGACCACGGCCACCACCTCCAGCCCATAGGCCCTGGCGAAATAGGGGAAGGCTTCATGGAAGGTGACGATCTGCTTCGAGGGCAGGTCGGCCAGGGAGGCGCGCAGCTCCTCGTCCAGCTGCCGCAGGCGCAGGAGATAAGCGTCCCGGTCCGCGGCGATCGTGTCGGCATAGGCGGGCAGCGCGGCGATGAGGCCCTCCGCCATGTTCGAGACCATGATCTGCGCGTTGCCGGCGTCGAGCCAGACATGGGCGTTCCATTCGGTCTCGCCGCTCTCGTCGGGCAGCAGGTCGATCCCGGCCGAGGCGTCCACCACGGGCAGGGCGGGGAAGGCCTCCGTCACCATGGTGAGGAAGCTCTCCATGCCGGCGCCGTTGATGAGGAACACATCGGCCGCGCTGAGGGACTTCATATCAGAGGTAGAGAGCTGATAGTCATGCAGGCAGCCGGTGGTCGGCTCGGTGAGGCAGTGGACCTCCACGCCGTCGCAGTGCTCGAGCAGGCAGCGGGCGAAGAGCCAGATGGGATAGAACGAGGTGACGACGGTCTCGGCCATCGCGGCCGCGGGCAGCAGGCAGGCGATGACGAGGATGAGCGCAAGGAACTTCTTCATGGGTCCTCCTTTGATGGACGGGGAAAACTGTCCATCTATATCATACCACGATCCGCGCGCTGTGTATACGCTTGACTTTGAGGGGGACGGAGGGTAAGATACTATGGAAAGAAGACTGGCTGCGCCGCGCGGCGGAGCGGACCGGGAAGGCCCGCGTCGGCGACACGCGAAGGCCATGAGGAGAGATCGCGGATGAAGCGACTGGGGATCGCCCTGCTGTGCTGCCTTGTGCTCGTCCTGTGCACGGCGCTGGCCGCGGCGTAGACGACCACCGTGATGCTGTATATGTGCGGCACCGACCTGCAGAGCGACTGCGTAAAGGACATGGCGGAGGTGGCCGCGGCGAGCTATGGCGAGGACGTGCAGGTGGTCATCCTGGCCGGCGGCGCGAAGAAGTGGAGCGACAAGCGCCTGACGGGCGGCGAGCTGAACCTCTTCAGCATCAGCGGCGGCAAATGGTCGCCGGTGCTCAGCTGGGGCAAGGCCAGCATGGGCAAGGCGGATACGCTGGTGCGCTTCGTGGAATACTGCCGCTCCTCCTGCCCGGCCGACCGGGAGGTGCTCATCCTCTGGGACCATGGCAGCTCGGTGGTCGATGGCCTCTGCTTCGATGAGGTCTATAACGACGACGCGCTCACCCTCAAGGAAGTGGCCTCGGCCATGAGCACGCTGCGCAGCCATGACAGCGGCTTCCATCTGGATATCGTGGGCGCGGATGCCTGCCTGATGGCCTGCTATGAGATGGCGGCCGTGCTGGCACCCTATGCCGACTATTATGTGGCCAGCGAGGAGCTGGAGCCCTATCTGGGCTGGTATTATACCAACTGGCTCAACGACCTGGGCAGCCGTCCCTCGATGACTGACCGCGAGCTGGCCGAGGCGATGGTCGACTCCTACAAGTATGCCTGCGAGCGTGACGACCCGAACGACTACCTCACCCTCTCGGTGATCGACCTTTCGAAGCTGGACGCGCTGACGGAGCAGGTGACGGCCATGGCCTCCATCCTATGCAGCGCGATCGGCCAGGGCAAGGTATCCACGATCAGCCGCACAGTGCAGAGCTGCTACAGCTTCGGCAGCTATGACGAGGCCGGCTCGGATATGATCGACATGCGCGACCTGATCTCACTGGTCTCGACCTTCGACGCGGACACGGCCGCCGCGGCGCGCGCTGCGCTGGATGAGGCCGTGGTGCGCAGCTACGCCAACAGCTATGTGCCTTCGGCCTATGGCATGTCCATCTTCGTGCCGATGGAGAACAGCTCCTATCTGAACGACTTCCTTTCGGATTATTCCGTATCCGCCGTCACGGGCTATTCGAGCTTCGTGAGCGCTTTCGCGCGCGAGGTGAGCGGCGGCAGCTATGTGTTCACGGCCTCCGGCTCCACGCCCTATCAGATGGGGCAGAGCGACTGGGAGCAGGGCGACAGCGCGGGCTCGGCCTACGGCTATTCCTTCGGGAACGGCTGGAACGACTGGAGCTGGCAGGACAGCGACTGGTGGCAGGACAGCAGCGGCTGGAGCTGGGGCTATGGCTACGGCAGCGGCTATGGCTATAACAACAGCCAGACGCTGTAGATCGCCGGGAACAGTGGCAGCGGCCTGGCGGTCAGCGGCATCGCGATCGCGGGCAGCGCCGGGCAGAACGGCACCGCGGGCGGCGCGCTGGCCATCGCGGGGGGATCGCCTACGGCGGCGCCGACAGCGGGCGGAGCTTTGGCCATCGCGGGCGGGACGTCGGCATCGGCTGTGACGGAGGCTCCCGCGACGTCGACGCCCGCGCCCGCCTCCACCACGGCCCCGGCCGTGGAGACGGAAGCGCCCGCGGTGACGGCCGCGGCCCAGATCACGCTCCCGACGGAGCTGACGAGCAGCCAGAGCTTCAGCATCGCGCTGACGGACGCGGACATGGACAACCTGAGCTATGCCGAGCTGCTGCTCCTGCTGGACCTGAACGATGAGGGCGATACCGGGACCTGCCTGCTCTCGCTGGGCCGTGTGCGGGACACCTGGGTCGACTGGACCGGCAACAGGGTCTACGCGGTCTTCGACGGCACCTGGCCCTCGATCGACGGCCTGCAGGTGGTGCTCATCGACCAGGCGGTGACGGAGCGCGTCCGCAGGAGCCTGGTGCCGGTGATGCTCAACGGCACCACGATGACCTACCTGGTGGTGCAGTTCGAGCAGGGCTCGCATGAGGGCACGATCCTGGGCACCAGCCAGGGCTGGGACGACCACGATCTGCCGGTGCGCGGCATCACAGAGCTGACCGTCGGCGACACCTTCACGCCCGTGTATTCGTTCTACAGCTCCGATGAGGCCGCGGCCTCGCTGGAGGAGATGAGCGTCTCCAGCATCTGGTATCAGGATGAGGACATGCAGATCGTGTGGGACGGCACCCAGAAGGTGACCTACACCGACCTGCGATAGAACGAGAGCGTGCTGCCCTGGGTCGTGACCTTCCGGCTGCACGATATCTTCGGCGGCTCGACCGACACGGCGCTGACCCGGGTGGAGGCGCAATGAAGCCCTTCGACAGGGGAACAAGGGAGGCTGAGGTGTGAAGATCGCAAGGATCCTGCTGCTGGCGCTGCTCTGCTGCCTGGCTCTGCCGGCGGCGATGGCCCAGGAGGCGGCGGACATCACCAAGAGCTGCACGCTGACCTCGGCGGGCAAGGGCAAGGGCCAGCTCCAGCGCATGCGCGACCGGGACTATGATACCGGCATGAAGCTCGCGGGCGGCAAGGAGCTGCTCATCGAGAGCAGGGAGCCCGTCAGCGGTGTGATGATCAAATATTACCTGACGCCCGTGGCGCTGGAGCTGCAGGCGGAGCGGGACGGCGCCTGGGAGAAGGTGGCCGACCTGGGGCTGCATCTCTCCGACTGGGTGGCCGTGCCTGAGGGCACGACCCGCCTGCGCCTGCTGAACGGGGGCGAGACCTCGGCCAGCGTGGCATAGCTCTATGTCTATGGCGAGGGAGAGCGCCCCGCGCTGGCCGCCTCATGGCGCGACGCGGAGAAGGCGGACATCCTGCTCCTCTCGGCCCACCCCGATGATGAGGTCCTGTGGTTCGGCGGGTTCCTGCCATATTACGCCAAGGAACTGGGATACACGGTGCAGGTGGTCTGCGCCTCGGCCCAGGAGTCCCATCGGCGGCTGGAGCTGCTGGACAGCCTGTGGACCTGCGGCGTGGATGTGTACCCCTATTTCCTGGATATGCCCGACAAGTACCGCGTCACCCTGAACGGCATCTACAAGGCCTGGGGCAAGGAGAAGTACTTCGGCGCCCTCACCGAGGCCATCCGCCGCTTCCGGCCGGAGGTCATGATCACCCAGGACTTCGGCGGGGAGTATGGTCACGGCGCGCACATGGCGATGGCGGACGGCGCCTCCAAGTGCTATGAGTACGCGGCGGACGCCGCGAAGTATCCCGATTCCGCGGCGGCCTGGGGCACCTGGCAGGTGAAGAAGCTCTACATCCATCTGTGGAAGGAGGGCGCCATCCAGCTGGACTGGGAGCGTGCCCTCACGGCCTTCGACGGCGAGACGGCGCTCTCGGTGGCGGACCGCGCGCTGCACTGCCATTCCAGCCAGGGCGTGAACTCGCTCTGGACCATGGAGAAGAGCAAGAAGTATAACAACGGCTCCTTCGGCCTGTATGCCTCCACGGTCGGCCCGGATGTCATCGGCGAGGATGTGATGGAGAACATCCTGCCGGGCGGCGAGGCGGAGGAGGTCGAGCCCTCGCTGGCGGAGCAGATGCTCACGCCCCTGAACTGACACACGCGGATCCCGGCTCACGGGTGTGAGCTCATGATAGACTGCCCATGATGAAAGGAGAACAGACGATGAAGAACCATCTCGCTGCCCTGCTGGCCCTGGTGCTGGCGCTGTCCCTGACCCTGACCGCCGCGATGGCGCAGACCTTCACGACCGAGGGCGTGACGGTGACCCTGCCCGATGATATGGAGCAGGATGAGCTTACGTAGGAGGACCTGGAATACGAAATGGTCGCCTACTATTTCAATGATGATATCGAGCTTTAGATCTATGCTTTCGAGATGGATGGCATGACCCTGCAGGAGCTGCTGGAGGATTACCAGAGCGACGACGAGGTCACCCTTACGCAGAGCGGCACCACCCAGATCAACGGGATCGACGCCATGTACTATGTGTATGAAGACGAGGATGACTACGGCGCTTACACCGCGGTCGGCTATGCGGTGGTGAGCGGATCGAGCTTTGTGGAGTATGTATTCTACATGGATGACACCTCGGCCAACAGCACGGTCGTGCAGATCATGAACTCGCTGACCTACTGAGCGACCCATCCGCTCTCGTCAAAAAACGAGCTTGCCTCACGGCAGGCTCGTTTTATCATGGCTTCCGATCACATCACGAACTGGGACACGCAGAAGGCCGCGTAGATGCACAGCAGCAGGATGCCCTGCGGGCGGTACAGCTTCTCCTTCCGGAGCGCGGGCACCGCCAGGATGAGCATGACGCAGAACATGACCGGGATGTCGATGAGCAGCGACGCGTTGACGCCGGCCACCGTGCGGCTGACCGGGATCTGGAACGGCGCCAGGGCCGAAGCCGTGCCGCTGACCAGCACCAGGTTGAACAGGTTCGCGCCGATCACATTGCCCAGGGAAAGGTCGCTGTGGCCCTTCGCCAGCGCGGTGATCGCGGTCACGAGCTCGGGCAGGGAGGTGCCCAGCGCCACGAAGGTGAGCGCGATGACTGCCTCCGGCACGCCCAGACCGGTGGCGATGATCGTGCCGTTGTCCACCAGCAGGTCGGCACCGACGGCGATGAGGGCCGCGCCCACGACGAGCAGGCCGATGAAGTGGGCCAGCGGGGCGGTCTTCCCCTCGGCCTCCTCAGGCTCGGCGGGAGCGGGGGAGCTCTTGGCGTCCTTCACGCACAGCAGGATATAGAGGACGAACATCGCCAGCAGGATCAGGCCGATCCAGCGGCTGAAGTAGCCGGTGGTATAGGCGACCGCGGCATAGAACACCGCCGCGATGAAGAAGAAGATCAGCGGGGTACGGATCGCCTTGCGCTCCACACCGGAGGGCCGCACCGCGATGGTGATGGCCGCGATCAGCGAGGTGTTGCAGATGACCGAGCCGATGGCGTTGCCATAGGCGATCTACCCATGACCGCCCAGCGCGGAGGTCGCCGAGACCATGACCTCGGGAATGGTGGTGCCGATGGACACGACCGTGGCGCCGATCAGCAGCTCCGGCACATGGAAGCGGCGCGCGATGCCCGTGGCGCCGTCCACGAACCAGTCGCCGCCCTTGATGAGCAGCACCAGGCCCAAGGCGAACAGCAATACAGCCTGCAGCATGATGGAAGAGCCTCCTTGCGATGAGCCCGGGATCTCTTTGGGATCCCGCGATATCGTTACTATATCACAAAGGGACCGTGACCGCAACAGACGGATGCGTGCCGCCTCTGTCACCGCCGGCAGCGCGGCGTCAGCTCATATGCCGCGCCTGCTCGACAGCCTCGCGGAGCACGGGGAGCGCGCCTTCCACGCCGTAGCGCGACATATCCAGTGTGAGGGCATAGTGCCGCGCAAGGCCCCAGGGCTCGCCGGTGAAATGGCGGCAGTAGTTGTGGCGGAAGGCGTCCTCACGGGCCAGACGCTGACGGGCCTGCTCGACCGTGCTGTGGTCCTCCTGCGCGATGCGCCGCGCGCGGTAGGCCTCGCTGCCGGAGAGGAACACATGGAAGCAGTTCGGCCGGTCGCGGAGCACATAGCTGCCCAGACGGCCCACGATCACGCAGCCGCCCGCGTCGGCCATGTCACGGATCACCCGGCTCTGGGCCTCGAAGATCACATCCTGCTCGGAGCGGGCCTGGGACATGGCATAGCTGTTGCGGACCAGGCCGTCGATGAGGCCGCCGGACACGCGCTCCTCCTGGGACTGGATCGCGCTGAGCTGCAGGCCGGTCTGCTCCGCCGTCTTCTCGATCACGGCGTAGTCATAGAAGGCCAGGCCCAGCTCCTTCGCGATGCGCTCGCCCAGCTCATGGCCGCCGGTGCCCAGCTCCCGCTCGATGGTGATGACCAGCGAGCTTGCGGCGGGCGCGGCAGCTCCTTTGCCGTGCGCCTCGTCGGTCTGGAGCAGCGCGTCCACGAAGGTCAGGCGCCGCTGATAGACATGCACCAGCATACCCACGAGCACCGCGGCGACGATCGTGCCCTCACGGATGCCCTCCAGCCGATGGTACCAGACCAGCGATACGATGGCGCTCAGCAGCACGAAGCTCAGGTCCAGCCCCATCTTCACCTTGCCGAAATCCAGATGGAAGACCTTCGAGAACGCGCTGATGGCGCCCTCCGAGGCCATGACCAGCAGCCCGGCCTTGACCTAAAGGAACACACCGAAGGCCATCACCGCGCAGCTGGCTACGCAGAGGATGAGACGCGTGGCATAGCCGTCCAGCGCCAGCGGCTCGACCAGACTGAGCGTGAGATCGGTGAAGGAGCCGAAGACGAAGACCACCAGCAGCTGGAGCAGCTGCACAGGCCGGTAGTCCCGGCGCAGGAGCGCGATCTGCGCCACGACGAACAGGATGTTGACCAGTGTGGTCAGCGTACCCATCGATACGGGAAGGATGCGGCTGAACAGATAGGGCAGTCCGGCGGAGGGGGACACGCCCAGGCCCGACTTGGTGGACAGGGCCACGCCGAACGCGATGCAGAAGAGGCCGGCGACCAGCATCACGGCACGGATCGCCAGCTGCCGGGGAGGATAGGGGAGCTTTAGGAGATGCTTCATGGTGAGAGACCTGCCTTCCGGAAGATAGGATCGGGCTGGGAAAAGGAAAAGGACGCCGGCCCGGACGGAAGCGGAGCCTCCGGCCGTGGGACCGGTCGTCCCGATGGATCGTCTGTCAGCCGATGCGCTTCACATCGGTGCATTCGCCGGCGGCGATCATCGCGTCGATCTGCTCACGGCTATAGCCGAGCTCCGTCAGCACAGTGACCGTATCCTCACCCAGGAAGTGGCCGCGCTCATAGGGCGGCAGATCGGTCTCGTTGAACATGACGGGCGTGCGGATCATGGTGCGCTCATTGCCGTTCGGGAAGGTGACCTTCGTGAGGATGTCGCTGGCCCAGGCCTGGCGGTCCTCCAGCAGCTCGTTCCACGTCTGGCAGATGGCGAAGGGCAGATCGGCGCGGGTCATGGCTTCGGCCCAGTAGGCCGCGTCATGCTGGGCGACCTCCTCCGCCAGCGTGTCGTAGAACGCCTCCAGGTTCGCCTGCAGTGCGGTCTGGGGATAATAGCGGGGATCGTTGACCAGATCGGCCCGCTGCAGCACCTCGCTCACGAACTTGTTGTACAGCTTGTCATAGGCGGGCATGCTGAACTGGAACCAGCGGCCGTCCTTCGTCTTGTGGGCGGTGTTGAGCGGGTTGGCCAGCTGCTTGCGGCTGATGGGGAACTGGGTGCTCTTGTCGCCATACTGGTTGGACGCCAGGAACAGGGACACGTCCCACACGGCGGAGTGGAACAGGCTGACGACCACCTGGTCGCCCTTGCCGGTCAGCTTGGCACGGTACAAGGCCGCTAGGATGCCGGAGGCCAGGTTCATGCCCACCTGGTGGTCGCCGAAGCCGGCAATGGGCGTCAGGGGCTTGCTGTCCACGTCGAACATGGTGCCCATGATGCCGCCGCGGGCGAAGTAGGCGGTGAAATCGAAGCCGGGCAGGTCCTTGTCGGGGCCCTTCTCACCGTAGCCGCTGATATAGCCCATGACCAGCGAGGGATACTTCACCTTCAGGCTCTCCCAGTCCAGACCCATGCGCTTGAGGGGGCTCTGGCGGATGTTGGTGATGAAGATGTCCGCCTGGGCGATCAGCTTCTCCAGCGCCTCGCGGCCGCCGGGCGTCTTGGTGTTCAGGGTCACGGTGCGCTTGCCGGTGTTCTCAAGGGTGAAGCTGGTGTCCTCCTTGTCGCCGTAGGGACGGCCCTCGTTCACGGCGGTATAGCGCAGCTGATCGCCGGCGGGGGATTCCACCTTGATGACATCGGCGCCCAGGTCCGCCAGATAGCGGGCGCAGCAGGGGCCTGCGATGAAGGTCGCCAGCTCGACCACCTTCACGCCCTCCAGGGGACGGCTCAGATGCTCCATCGTTTCATTTCCTCCTGTCTTTGGTGTTCAGTCGAGCATGTCACGGAAGGTCTCGATGGCGGTGCGGGCCTGCTCCAGGCCGACCATCTGACGGTCGACCTCGATCATCGTGCAGGGGATCCCGGTGGCCTCGCAGGCCTTGCGGATCAGCGGATAGTCGAATTCCTCGGGATCGCAGAACTTGGTCATCACGATCAGCACGCCCGCGGCGCCGCGATCTGCGGCTTCCCGCGCGACCAGGTCCACGCGCTCCTTTTTCGGATCGTACAGCACACTGCAGTGGTCCATCGCGCTGAACTTTTCGACCAGGTCGGCCAGGGGGCTCCCGGTCATGGGCGCGTCGGTGCGGTACTGGCGGCTCTGCGCGGCCACGTCGTCCCAAAGGATCTGCAGGCCGTTCTCATCAAGGATGCTGTTCAGCTCCGGCGCGTCGGTCAGGATGCCGGAGATCGCGATCCCGGTCTTCTTCGCGCCGGGCGTGGTCCGCTCCAGCGCGTCGCACAAGGCGGTGACCAGCGCGGTATGCTCCTCCTTCAGCATGAAGAAGGCGCTCTTGAACACATCGCTGCGCTGGGCCGCGGTCACCTCGGGGTGCTCCGCGCAGAGCTCGGCGAAGCGGCGCATGGCGGCGTTGTGAGCGTTGTAGACAGAAAGGCTGTCGGCCAGCCTCGCCTCATCGAAGGCGCAGCCGGTGGCCTTCTCCAGGTCGGCGATCACGCGGCGGTAGCCGGCCTCGGTGAAGGCGCGGGCATAGGCGGGCTTGCGGTTCTGCGGGTAGGTCATGGGGACGAAGGGGATGGACGGCACGGCGTACTTCCAGTTCTCGCCCAGGCACTTCAGGCTGTCGCAAAGGCTGGGGATCACGATGGCGGAGGCGCCCGTGTAGGCCCCGCTCATGCCCAGCTCCAGGATGCTCTGCACGATGCTGCAGAGGAAGGCGGGAAAGTAGCGCTTGGCCTGGGCCAGCTGCACATCCGCGCCCCAGGCGCCCATCGGCACAAGGCCCATGGCGTGGATCAGCTCCTCCGGGGTATAGACAGGCGCGGTGAGCACGATCTTCCTGCCCTGCGCCAGATAGCGGTCCATCTGCGCGCGGGGAGAGCAGGCGATCGTATGGAAGCGGTCGAAAGCTTCACGGATCTGCATTCAGTCCACCCCCTTGTTGCTTTCCATGATCTCGGTCAGGCCCTGGACGCGCGTGTCATACTGCGCCTCGCTGAAGTTGCGCGGGTCGGCCTGGTCGCCGTCGAAGCTGGCGACCGGGATCTGGCAGGCCTCGCCGATCTGGCGGCTCATCTCATACATGAAGCCGCTCCACAGCTTGCAGGAACGGTTGGTATGCACCAGCAGGCCCTCCACGCCGTTGCCTTTGCAGAGCTTGATGCGCTTGTCGCGGGCATACTCCAGGTTGATGGCGTTGGGCACTTTGCAATAGGCGCGGCACATATCGTCGAAGTCCTTATAGATGAAGCCGAAGGCGTCGGCATAGATGGTGGTGACCATGTTGATGCCGCGGCTCTTGAGGCCGGTGCTGGTCACACGGAGCCAGGGCCAGCAGGCGATGCCCTCGAACATGATGCGGTACTTCTCCTCCGCGCGGAAGGTGGAGACGCCCTTCTCATGGTTCTCTTCATATTCCTTCAGCAGCAGCTCCATGGCCTCAGCGGCTTCCTTCTTGCCGCGGGCGGTGACCATCACAGCCATATGGTTCAGCAGGTCGAAGCCGTTGAAGGGGCTGGGGGCATAGCGTGCGGTGGCGGTGGCGGCTAGCCAGGCGCGGCTGGTGCGCCCGGAGATCTCCATCACCTCGCGGTACTTCTCCTCGCTCCAGCGCTTGCCGGTCAGGGCCTCCAGCTGCGCGATGGCGTCCAGGAACTGGGCCTTCACATAGGCGACCTCCGCGTCGGACACCTCATAGTCGGCGTTGAAGGGGATGTCGATCATGATCAGCGGGATGCGCAGCTCGCGGGAGAGGTCCTCATACCACTTGATCATGCAGTTGCAGATGTTGTTGCAGCACAGCAGGAAGTCGGGCTGGGGCATCTCCTGCTCCGGCGCGGTCTTCACCTTCGCGTAGGCCAGGCTGATGCGGGCATAGGCGCAGATGTCGTTGCTGTAGCCATCCGCCTCGCTGATCTCGCACAGGCGGGCGCCGCCGCCGCGAGCCGCGATCCCGGCGGCCTGGTTCTCGGGGTAGACCACATACAGGCCCAGCGTCTCCGGGATCTAAACAGGGAAATTGCTGGAGCACCAGCCCACCAGCTCACCGCGGGCCTTGGCCTCGATCGCGTCGGAATAGGCATGGGCCGCGATCTGCCCCAGCTTATACTTGGCGCTGTTGGGGTCAGGCGGCGGACGGTGCGTCTTGCCGGGCACCGGGGCTTTGTTCTCTTCTGCCATGGCTGTATCTCCTCCTTTGGATCATCCTCGTTCTTGCGATATGCTTTTAGGCCGACCGCTTCTGCCAGCCGTACAGGGCAGCGCCGATGGCGCCGAACAGCTGGGCATGCTCGCTGTAGAGCACGTTCTGGCCCAATGCCTTTTCCATGGCCGCGCGGACGCCGCCGTTGCGGGCCACGCCGCCGCTCATGCACACCGCGGGGCGGAGCTCCATGCGCCTGGCCAGGCTGGCCACACGTGCCGCTACGCTCTCGCAGATGCCGGCGACAAGGTCGGCCGTATCGGCCCCGCCGGCCAGCTGGCTGATGACCTCGCTCTCGGCGAATACGGTGCAGGTGCTGCTGATGCTGACCGGCGCGGCGGCCCGGGCGGCGTACCGCTCCAGCTCGCCGATGGGCAGCTGCAGGATCCCGGCCATCACGTCCAGGAAGCGCCCGGTGCCGGCGGCGCACTTGTCGTTCATCAGGAAGTTCGTCATGCGGCCCCGGTCGTTCAGCGCGATGACCTTGGCGTCCTGCCCGCCGATGTCGATGAGCGTGCGGCACTCGGGAAAGATCAGGTGCGCGCCCAGGGCGTGGCAGGTCAGCTCGCTGACGGCGTAGTCGGCCCCCTCGAAGCGGTTGCGTCCATAGCCGGTCACGGTGACACAGGCCAGGTCATCGCGCGCGATCCCTGCCTTCAGGAGGGCCTCCTCCACGGCCTGCGCGGCGCCCCGCGTCCCTGTGCCGCCCACGAAAAGGCTGGTGCTCACGATGTCCGTGCCGTCCTTCAGCACGGCGCACTTGCTGGTGGTGGAACCGATATCGACTCCGAAGGTGTACATACGATCCGCTCCCTGTGTCTCTTCCTGCGGGCCGCGCGGCGGCGGCCCGAGTCCTGTCGGTCTTATCTTATCACATCCGTGCCGACGCGGAAAGCGCCGTGGCGTGAATGGCGCCGATCGGGGCGTGAAAGGCCGATACGCGCGGTGGGGGCTGATGAAAAGGCCGGCCGGAGGAGCGACATGTCCCCCGGCCGGCCTGTGGGTCGGTCCGATCCGACTGAGCCTTACATGAAGCGCAGCTGGCCGAACAGCACGCACATCAGGGCCGCGGTGGCGCCCAGCAGCATGGCGGTCAGCCAGGTGTTGCCGGTCTTGCGGAACAGATAGGTGCTGCCGCCGATGCCGACGGCCATGCCGGCGGGCATGCCCCAGATGCGCTGGGTATCGGCGTTGAAGGTGAAGAACCAGACGGTGTCTTGACCGATGGACTGCAGGTGCCACTTCACGGCGATGATGATCACGATCATCACGGTGCCAAGGAAGACGTTCACCAGCACGGCCAGCAGGTCGTCCAGGCCCTCCTTGCCGGTGGTGGGCAGGCGGCGCTCCACGTTCATGCCCATGCCGGAGAGGATGAAGCAGGCGATCCAGATGACGATGTAGATCAGCATGTTCGGGATCTTGAAGAGCGGGATGCTCTTGAAGCCGAAGAACCAGGCATACATATCGGTGCCGGTCAAGGTCTCCTGCAGCTTGATGACGCCGAAGCCGATGGCCAGGGTCGCGGCGGCCACCACCAGAGACTTCCAGATCTGCTCGAAGCAGAGCTTCTTCTGCCCGTCGGGGCACAGGCCCAGGTCAGCCAGGCCCATGCCCTGCTGCTTGCCGTCGGTGAAGCGGTAAAGGATGAAGGTCAGCAGGCCCAGCACCGACATGCCGACGACGGTATAGAAGGCCACATTGGCATAGGTGAAATTGAAGAGACCATAGTTCATGCTGTTCTTGTTCGCCGTGGTCAGCAGACCGAAGACGCCGGTCTTCAGCACGATCCAGGGGAACAGGATGCCGCAGACGGCGGACACCGCGAAGCCGCCCTTGCGCAGGCCGATGTTGCGGGTGAGGGGCTGGCGCACGATGGACAGCGAGGGGATGAGCTCGATGAGCGCCAGCGCGATGGCGCACAGGAAGGCGCCCATGGCCAGGATGCCGGCCAGGCCGATGTAGTCCTTGTACATCCAGATCTGGTCGTTGCTGTCGATGTAGTTGGGCACATTGTCGACGGACTCCTGGGCGAACCAGACCAGCTTGCCGATGGTCTGAGAGTTCACGAAGGCCGCCTCATGGATGCGCTCGGTGTCGAGCGAGGCATAGTAAGCGTTGCCGTCGGCGAAGGAGCCGTACACGGTGTCGAGCTCGAACGTCTCGGCGTCCTCATAGCCGGTGCGCAGCTTCAGCGCGGCCAGATGGGTCTCGGCAAAGGCCTCGGGCGTGGTCTCCACGTCGCCGGTCACGGCCAGCACGTTGCCCTGGTAGCTCTCCCAGTAGGGCATGTAGTCCGCCGCGGGATTGGTGGCGGAGGAGGCGCACAGGATGGCCTTGGCGCCGTACTTGCCGCCCAGAGACTTGGCGGAGGAGCAGCCCATGGAGTGACCGGCGGACACGATGTTGTCCTTGTCCACGAAGCCGCAGCTCATCAGGTACTGGTAGTAATACTCACCGACCTCGGTGAAGCATCCGTTGCCGAAGCCCCAGGTCTCCATGTACTGGTCGGAGTCACCGGAGCCGAACTGGTCCACAGACAGCACCACGAAGCCGCGGCGGGCGAACTCGACGGCCCAGGACTCATGGTTGCGCGCGTTGCCCGCGTTGCCGTGGAAGTTGATGATCGCCGGCGCGGGGGTCGCGTTGGTGGCGTTCTTCGGCACATACATCAGCGCGCTGAACTCATGTCCATCCGTGCCGACGATGGTGGTGCGGGTGATCTTCACATTGCCCCAGCCCGTGATCACGCCCCAGTTGAGCACCGTGATCAGGATGACCAGGACCAGCGTGATGGCAAAGAAACGCTTCGTGCCCTTCACACGCTTCGCTTTGCCCTCCGGCGTGTAGAATTCCTTGTGGAGCTTCTCGCTGAACTCATAGTCACGCTTGCGCTCCTCGGGGCTCCTTCCCATGATCGCCATTCTTCTTCCTCCCTGTTCATGTGTCGTTTTCGGGCAGCCTCACGGAAAGACGACAGACATGCGCTTGCCGATCGGCCGAACTTGCGGTATCATCATAACCGAAGAGGCACGGGCATGTAAATGAGCGGGACGCCGATGGGAGCTCTCACGGCACGAACGGCCGCGAGCCCGAGCGCGAATGGCCGGAAAAGCGGCGCGAATGGATGGCTCATCGCGCGCGATGCCGCTCACGACAGAGCCGGGGAGGGAGATACGCAGATGATCCGCACCATCGCCGTCTGCGATGACGAGAAGCTGATGCAGCGGCAGCTCAGCCATTATCTTGAGCAGTACGCCGCCGAGACGGAGCGGTACCCCTGCATCAGCTATTACAGCTCCGGGGAGGAGATCCTGGCCTCGATGGACCGGGACACGGACGTCCTGCTGCTGGACATCTCCATGCCGGGCGTCAGCGGTATGGACACTGCGGCCGCGCTGCGGGAACGCGGCTGCCGGACGCAGATCGTCTTCATCACCAGCATGGAGCAGTTCGCGGTGCAGAGCTACCGCGTGCATGCCTTCAGCTATCTGCTGAAGCCCGTGACCTATGCCGAGCTCAGCCGGGTCCTTCGCGAGATCGATGACCGGCTGAAGGAGGAGCGGAGCAGCGTGCTGCCGGTGGAGACGGCGGAGGGCACGCAGCTGCTGGAGCTCCGGGACCTGCTCTATGCCGAGGTCTACCAGCATGAGACCAGCTTCGTGACGACGGAGGGACGGGTGACCTCGGTCACGCAGCTCTCCCAGGTGGAGGCAAGGCTGGTGCCTTATGGCTTCTTTCGCTGCCACCGCAGCTATCTCGTGGCCCTGCGCAAGATCCGCCGCATCGGGGCCACGGACCTGACCATGGCCAACGGGGACGTCGTTCCTCTCAGCAAGCATCGCCGCAGGGAGTTCATCGACGCCTACAGCCGCTGGATGGAGGTGGTGAGATGACCTTCCAGATCTGGACCATCAGCTTCGCCTTCGATATCCTGCTGGCGATGTTCTATTTCCGGCGAAGGGAGCTCAGGCCTGCCTCCATGGCGCGCCGCGTGCTGGGCTTCGCGCTGCTGCTGTGCACCTATGTGCTGTATCCCTCGGGGCTGCTACCGGTGCTCAGCAACTCCTTTGTGCGGCTGATCGTCCGCGTGACGCTGACGGGGGCCTATCTGTATCTGGCCAGGAAGATCAGCCTGCGGACGGCGGTCTATGCCTCCGCGTACTGGAGCACCATGCATCTGCTGACGCACAACATCTTCTTCGCGCCGGCCATGTATCCCATCCTCAACGGCACGTTCCCCTTCACCGGTGATCCGACCGCGGACCTCGTGTATTGCACCATCGTCATCTCGCTGGCCACCGCGGTCTCCTGCTTCATCTTCGACCGGGTGACGCCGCTGGTCGACATGCGGCCGATCGAGCTCGGCAGGGCGCTGTTCCTGGCGCTCATCATCCTTGTGGGCGCTGAAGTCAAGGAGCTGACGCTGCCGCTCCGTGAGATGGGCGCCTCTGTGCCGACGGAGCTCTCGCTGTGCTATATCCTGCTGATGGTCGCGCTGCTGCTCCTGCTGCTGTATCATGAATATTATCGCAGGCAGCAGATCGGCCGGGCGGCGGCTGAGCTGCAGACCCAGGCCGCCGAGGCGCTGCTCCGCTCCATCAAGGCCCAGCAGGAGAGCGCGGAGGATATCCGCCGCCTGCGGCATGACCTGAAGAACCACATGCTGGCTGTCCGCCTGCTGCTGGAGCAGGGGGACAGCGCCGGGGCCGACGCCTACATCAGCCGCTTCCTCAATGAGGCGACCGTGAACGCGCCGCGGTATCATACAGGCAGCACCCTGATGGACGGGATCCTTCTATACAAGCTCGGTCCCTGCGCGGAGCAGGGCATCAGGACAGAGGTCACATTGGACTTCAGCGCGGGCGGCGCCATCTCGAGCTTCGACCTGTGCGTCATCATGGGCAACATCCTCGACAACGCGGTGGAGGCCTGTGCCCGGCTCCCGGAGGGCGAGGAGAAGCAGATCCTGCTGTCCGGCGGCGTGTCGGCCGGCTGCCTGATCCTGCGCATGAAGAACAGCTGCGCCGATAAGCCGGTCATGATCGACGGCCTGCCCTACACGATCAAGGGGAACACCTACGCGCATGGCTACGGCCTGCGCAATGTGGAGCGCGCGCTGAGCCGTTATCACGGGGAGCTGAGCATCAGCACCGATGAGGACCGGCTCTTCACGCTCACGATCCTCATCCCCCTGCCGGAGGAGAACGCGGCGGGCTGACGATCTGCCATCACCCGACATGAGCCTTTCAGAAAAGAGGTCTTTCCTATGAACGGAGACCAGCCCCAGACCCTGGCGGAAAGGACCGCCGACAGGATCCTGCAGTCGATCCTTGAGGAACGCTATGAGCCCGGGCAGCGGCTGCCGACCGAGAAGGACCTGTGCGCGCTGACCGGCGCGGGCAGGAACACCGTGCGCGAGGCGCTCAAGATCCTGGCCTCCCGCAACGTGGTCACCATCCGGCAGGGGTCGGGCACCTTCGTATCAAAGAAGCTGGGCAAGGCGGACGATCCCTTCGGCTTCACGATGGTGGCGGACCCCGAGAAGCTGACAAAGGATCTCCTGCAGGTCCGCATCATCCTGGAGCCCTCCATCGCGGCGCTGGCGGCCGAGTCCGCCACGGCGGAGGACATCGCGGCGCTGGAGGCGGCCCTGCTTTAGACGGAGGCGGCCATCGAAAGGCGCGAGGATTTCTCCGCGCAGGACGTGGCCTTCCACACGCGCATCGCCGACTGCACGCATAACCAGGTGATGCAGAGCCTGATCCCGGTGATCAGCCGGGGCGTGCTGCTGTATGCCCGCACCGTGGGCGACCCGGAATATGAGCAGACCCTCCGGTCGCACCGCAGGATCTTTGAGGCGATCCGCCTGCACCGCGCGGTGGAGGCCGAGCAGGAGATGCTCTTCCATCTCATCTATAACAGGAACCGCTACTGAGGCAAGGGCGCCGGCAGAGCCGCGCGCTTTTTTTGCATCTGCCTGCGCTGCGATTCATCCCACCAATTTTGAAATGCAATCGATGGAAAAGGGAGATATCTTGACGATCGTTCCATTTTATGCTAATTTTTGATACAGTGTCATGGGATGGATCGATCATAGGAGGACGCAGGTATGCAGATATATGATGTCATCATCATCGGCGGCGGCGTGGTCGGCAGCGCGATCGCGCGCGAGCTGGCAAGGTATCGCCTGAGCATCGCGGTGCTCGAGAAGGAACTGGACGTCTGCTATGAGACCAGCGGCCGGAACTCCGGCGTGGTGCATGGCGGCTTCGCGTATGATACCGGCACGCTCAAGGCCCGGCTGTGCGTGGAGGGCAACCGCGGCATGACCGCGCTCTCCCAGGAGCTGGACTTCCCCTTCCAGCGCTGCGGCAAGGTGCTGGTCGGCAAGTCGGAGGAGGACCTGCAGTCGCTCCAGCGTACCATGGCCCAGGGCGAACGGAACGGCGCCACGGGCCTGCGGCTGATCGACGAGGAGGAGCTGCACCGGCTGGTGCCCAAGGCGAAGGGAAGATTCGCCATGTTCTCGCCCAACTCGGGCATCGTGGATCCCTTCCTCTATACGATCGCGCTGGCGGAGAACGCCGCGATGAACGGCGTGCGCTACTTCTTCGACAGCGAGGTGACGGGCATCACGCGCTCGGAGGAGCTGTATCACCTGCGGTCCCGCTCCGGCACCTACCACGCAAGGTGGGTCATCAACAGTGCCGGCCTGGGCTGCGGCAGGATCTCGGATATGCTGGGCATCACCGGCTATCATGTCATCGGCTCCAAGGGCGACTATATCATCCTGGACAACAGCAAGGGGCCGGACCTGCCCATGCCGGTCTATCCCGTGCCCAGCAACACCTATATGGGCATCCATGTGACCAACACCACCGACGGCAACGTGATCATCGGCCCGAATGCCGAGACGGTCACAGACTTCGGCTATTACGGCGTGCCGCAGAGCAACATGGACTTCCTGGCGGAGAGCGCCCGCGACATCTGGGACTGCTTCACCCGCCGGGACTTCATCCGCAACTACTCCGGCATCCTGCCCAAATGGGTGGATGGACAGGGAAGGATCCAGGACTTCCGTATCGAGATCCGGCCCGAGCTCGCGCCGAACGCCGTGAACCTGGTGGGCATCGAATCGCCCGGCCTCACGGCGGCGGTGCCCATCGCGCGGCATGTGATCTCGATGATGCAGGGCTATGAGCCGCTCATGCCGCGGGACGACTTCGAGCCCCGCCGCCGCGGCATCCCGCGCTTCGCCACCCTCAGCGACGAGGCGCGTGCCGCGCTGATCGCGGAGGACCCGGACTACGGCGAGCTGGTCTGCCGCTGTCAGAAGGTGACCAGGGCATAGATCCTGCGGGCGGTGCGCAACCCGCTCGGGGTGCGCACCATGGTGGGCATCAAATACCGCACCCGCTCGATGATGGGCCGCTGCCAGGGCGGCTACTGCCAGATGCGCGTGGCCGATCTGCTGGAGAAGGAGCACGGCCTGGCGCCGGAGGAGCTCCGCTATGCCCGCCGCGACGCGTGGCTGTTCACCGGGGAGCTGCGGCCCACCGGCGGAAAGGAGGATCCCCATGGAGAAGCATGACGTCATCATCATCGGCGGCGGCCCGGCCGGCCTCGCGGCGGCGGTGGAGCTGCGCAGGAAGGGCGTGCGGGACATCCTCATCCTGGAGCGCGAGAAGCAGCTGGGCGGCATCCTGCGCCAGTGCATCCATGACGGCTTCGGCCTGACCCGCTTCGGCGAGACGCTCAGCGGCCCGGAATACGCCGCGCGCTTCATCGACGAGGTCGAGCGGCTCCAGATCCCCTACCGGACGAACGCGTCCGTCATCGATGTCACGGCGGACCGAGTCCTCAAGGTGGCCACGCCCGGCAGCCTCCTGACCCTGCAGGCCCGGGCGGTCGTGCTGGCGATGGGCTGCCGCGAGCGCACCCGCGGCGCCCTGGGCATCCCCGGCGAAAGGCCGGCCGGCGTCTTCACCGCGGGCGTGGCCCAGGCCTATATGAACCTGTACAACAGGATGGTCGGCAGGGAGGTCGTCATCCTGGGCTCCGGCGATATCGGCATGATCATGGCGCGCCGTCTCACGCTGGAGGGCGCGCATGTGCAGGCCGTGTTTTAGATCCAGCCCATCCCCAGCGGCCTGACCAGGAACATCGAGCAGTGCCTGAACGACTACGGCATCCCGCTCTACCTGAGCGAGACGATCGTGGGCATCCATGGCCGCGACCGCGTGACCGGCGTGACGACGGCGAAGGTGGATGAGCACATGCGGCCCATCCCCGGCACCGAGCGCGAATGGGCCTGCGACACGGTGATCCTCTCCGTGGGCCTGATCCCGGAGAACGAGCTCTCGCAGCGGGCCGGCATCGCGCTGGACCCGCGCACCGGCGGCGCGGTGGTGGACGAGGCGCTGCAGACGGAGGTCCCCGGCTTCTTCGCGGCGGGTAATGTGCTGCATGTGCACGACCTGGTGGACTTCGTGTCGGCCGAGGCCGAGACGATGGCCGACCGCATCGCGGACTACCTCGGCAGCGGCGCGCTGCCCGCCTGTCAGATCCAGGTGAAGGCCGGTGAGCATGTGCACCATGTGCTGCCGCAGTGCATCAGCGGTACCGCGCCGGTGGAGCTCTCGCTGCGCGTGGACGCGAAGCTGAAGGACGTGACGCTGACGGCCTCCAGCCATGGCCGGGTGCTGAAGCAGAAGAAGCTGCGCAAGGCCCTGCCCGCGTAGATGCTGCACCTGCGGCTGGACGCGCTCCAGCCCGGCGACGGACCATAGATCGAGGTGGATGTGAGATGATCATCGAAAAGACCTGCATCGTCTGCCCCAACGGCTGCGACCTGTCGATCGAGGTCGGGGAGGGAGACCAGATCCTGGTGCGCGGCGCCACCTGCCCGCGCGGCGAGGCCTATGCCCGGCAGGAGGTGCTGCACCCCATGCGCACCATCTCCAGCTCGGTGCTGGTGCGGCACGGTGAGCGGGCCCTGGTCAGCGCGCGGCTGAAGTCCCCTGTGCCCCGGGAGCGCGTCATGGATGTGATGGACCAGATCCGCGCGCTCAGCGTGGAGGCCCCCGTCCGGGCCGGCGATGTGCTGGTGCCGGATATCCTGGGCCTGGGGAGCGACCTCATCGCCACCGGGACGGTGGAGCGCGAGGGAGGGGAGAAGGCATGATCGGATCGAGCCTGTGCTCAGTCACCTTCCGTGCGCTGACGCCGGAGGAGGTCCTCGAGCTGGCGGCCCGGGCGGAGCTGGACGCCATCGAGTGGGGCGGCGATGTGCATGTGCCCTGCGGCTCATAGGCGCTGGCCCGGCAGGTGGCCGCGATGACCGCCGACCGGGGCCTGCGGGTCTCGGCCTATGGGACCTATCATCACGCGGGCGAGAAGGACGAGCGGCCGGACCGGGAGCGTTGGCTGGATACGGCTGTGGCCCTGGGCACCGACACGGTGCGGGTGTGGGCCGGCCGCTATGCCAGCGCCGAGTGCGCCCCCGCGCAGCGCGAGGCGATCGAAGGGGACCTGCGGGAGCTGGTGGCCCTGGGTGCCGAGCGCGGCCTGCGCATCGCCACGGAGTTCCATGTGGGCACGCTCACGGACGACGCGCGCAGCGCCGAGCGCATGCTGCGGGCCGTGCCGGGCCTGTGGACGCTCTGGCAGCCCCCAGTGGCCTGGACGCCGGAGCAGGATACCGAGAGCCTGCGCCTGCTGGAGGACCGCGTCCTGAACCTGCATGTCTACGCGCTGGACGGCGATGGCGTCTCGCTCCCCCTGAAGGCGAAGGAGGCGCTGTGGCGGCGCTGGCTCACGGAGGCCGACCGCCTGGACCGGCTGCGCTATGCCACGCTGGAGTTCGTGAAGGATGACAGCCCCGAGCAGTTCCTGACGGACGCGGCCACGCTGAAGGGGCTCCTGCGCGCCATAGGATGACGCGTGTCATGATGAGGAGGTGGGCTCAGCGATGGAACGCCTGATCCTGGAGGGCGCGGCGGTGGTGCTGCAGAGCTCGGTCGCGCAAGGCCGGGATGTCCTGATCGCCGACGGAAGGATCGCAAGGATCGTGCCGCACGGCGCTCTCCCTATGGAGGGGGAGCGTCTGGACGCGTCCGGCCTCACGGTGTGCCCGGGCTTTATCGACGTGCATGTGCACGGCGGCGGCGGAGCTGATTTCACCATCGCTTCCCCGGAGGAGATCGTGCGCGGGGCGCGGACGCATCTGCGGCACGGCACCACCACCATCCTGCCCACCACGCTCTCGGTGCCCATCCCCATGCTGAGGAAGGCGCTGCGGAGCATCGCGGCGGCGGCGCGCCTGCCGGGCGGCGAGAGCATCCATGGCGCGCACCTGGAGGGCCCGTTCCTGAGCCCCGCCCAGGCCGGCGCGCAGAACCCGGAGAACCTCTCGCTGCCCACGCCATAGAACGTGGAGGCGCTGCTGGAGGACCAGGACATCGTGCGCGTGATGGGCGCGGCGCCGGAGCTGCCGGGCGCGCTGGCCCTGGGCGACACGCTGCGGTCCCGGGGCATCGTGGCCAGCATCGCGCATTCCGACGCGGACTACGATACCTGCATGCGGGCTGTCGACCACGGCTATACCGATGTCACGCATATCTATTCCGGCTGCTCCACCGTGCGGCGCAGGATGGGCTATCGCTATGGCGGCGTGGTGGAGAGCGGCCTGGTGGACGAGCGCCTGACGGTGCAGGTCATCGCCGATGGCTGCCATCTGCCGCCATAGCTGCTGCGGCTGATCGTGCGCTGCAAGGGGCCGGACCATATCTCGCTGATCACGGACGCGCTCTTCCCCGCGGGAGTGCCGATGGAGGATGGCACGCTCGTGCCCCAGTCCAGCGGCGTCCCGGCCCTGTATGAGGACGGCGTGATGAAGCTGCCTGACCGACAGGCCTTCGCGGGCAGCGTGGCCACCACGGACCGCCTGGTGCGCACCATGGTGGAGAAGGCCGGGGTGCCCCTGTGGGACGCCTGCCGCATGGCCTCCGCGACCCCGGCCGGGCTGCTGGGGCTCTCTCATCGGAAGGGCAGGGTGGCGGAGGGCTATGATGCCGACCTGGTGCTGCTGGATGAGCGACTGCGGGTGCGGGCGGTCTGCCTGGCGGGCAGGATGGTCCCGATGACGGAGGAGCAGGAGGACGAGCGATGAGGATCGAGAGGACGATGATGGCGGACGCGGCCGACCTGATCGAAAGGCTGGCGCTGCCGGAGGAGCTGCGGGACCTGTGCCTGGCGCAGATCGAGGCGCTGCCCTGGGACGCGCTGGCGGAGCCCGTGGCGGGCCTGCGGGACGTACGCACGGCTGAGCGGGCCATGGATGACGCCGCGGCCGTCCTCGGCGCGCGGATCGAGGCCTCGCGGGGGCTCTGCTTCGTGCCGGTGATGGCCGCGGCCATGGCGGGCACGGAAAGGCGCATGCTGGCCGCGGGCGTGGATGGATCCGTGCTGCTGGAGACCTTCCGCTGCATCCGCCGCATGAGCGGGGAATATCATGACGAGTTCGGCGCCTGGGGCTTCGACCGCAGCTTCTGGTGCTGGCGGCAGTGCTGCGGCGTGCTGCTGCGCGTCGGTACGCTGGAATATGAACTGCGCACCGTGTGGGACGGCGCGGCGCCGCTGCTGGGGCTGGCGGAGGGGGACCCGATGCTCTCCGTCCACATCCCCTCCGACGCGCGGCTGACGGAGGAGGAGCTGAGGCGGTCCTACGCGGCGGCCTGCGCCTTCTTCCGGGAGAGCTGGCGGCTGTGCCATCCGGAGAGCGAGCGGCCCCGGACCATCGCCTGCAGCACCTGGCTGCTCTCGCCGGAGCTGACGCCGCTGCTGGACGAGGGCTCCGGCATCCGACGCTTCGCCTCGGGATATCAGATCCTGCGGCAGGAGAAGGAGCGGCGCGACTTCATCCACTGGCTCTACCAGACCGACGCGCCCGTGGAGCGGCTGCCATAGAGGACCTCCCTGCAGCGCAGGGTGAAGGCCCTGCTGCTCTCCGGCGGGAACATCGGCGCCGCTATGGGCGAGCTGAAGGCTCCCTGGAACACGCTGCGGACGGAATGAAGCGGAAGGGGAACGAAGACCATGTATGAGAAGACCGCGGACGAGATCATGCGGGCGGACCCGGACCTGGCCATCATCCCGGTGGGATCGATCGAGCAGCACGGGCCGCATCTGCCCATCATGACCGACTGGCGCATCGCCCAGGAGCTGGGCGGAAGGGTGGCGGAGAGGCTGGGCGCCATGTGCCTGCCGGCGCTGCCTGTCTCCACCAATCGGGAGCAGATGGGCAAGAAGGGCACCGTCTACATGGAGCCCGTCACCTTCTACCAGATGATGACGGACATGATCCTCTGCCTGAAGCAGCAGGGCTTCCGGCGCGTGGGCATCGTGCAGTGCCATGGCGGCGTCTTCATCATGACGCCCCTGGTGCGGGACCTGAACGCCCGGCATGCCCCCGACCTGCAGGTGGCGGTGGCGGACACCTGCTCCTTGTATGAGGCGCTGCGGAAGGACGGGGTGCTGGAGACGGACGGCAACCTGCATGCCGGCGAGGTGGAGACATCGATCATGCTGGCCCTGGCGCCGGAGACCGTCCACATGGAGCGCGCGGTCGACTGCGTGCCCACGATCCCCCGGTCCTACCTGAACTACGGCAGCCTGCTGCATGCCTGCCCCGACGGGGTGTGGGGCCATGCCACCCGCGGCACCGCCGAAAAGGGCCGCCGGATGCTGGACCTGATGACCGACCTGATGGCGGAGCAGCTGACGGCCGCGTTCCGCTATATGGACAGCAAGGAGCCGATCTTTCTCAGCCATTTTTGATGGAAGCGAGGTCTGTAAGGATGCGTAAGATCAGGATACTGCTCATCGGCGCGGCCTTCTCCGCCGACCTGCATTGTGACGCCTACAGCCGGATCCGGGACAGGGTGGAGATCGTGGGCATCTGCGACCTGGACCGCGCCCGCGCCGACGCTTTGGCCGCCCGCTATGGACTGACAGGGTGGACCTATTCCCCGGACTATCATGAGGCCATCGAGCGCTGCGAGTGCGATGTGGTGGATGTGTGCATGCCCAACCACCTGCACCACGATGTCACGATCCCCGCGCTGAGGAAGGGCCGGCACGTGATCTGCGAGAAGCCTCTGGCCACCACGGTGGAGGACGCCGAGGATATGGTGGAGACCGCCCGCGCCATGGGGAAGCATCTCTATTATGCCGAGGACTGGCTCTACGCCCCGGCCTTCCGCAAGGTGCTCAGCCTGCTGGAGAGCGGGCAGCTGGGCCGGCCGCTGTATTTCCGCGCCCGCGAGTGCCACAGCGGCAGCCACAGCCCCTTCGCGCAGACCGTGCGCTATTGCGGCGGCGGCTGCATGATCCATCTGGGCGTGCATCCTGTGGGCTTCATGCTGGCGCTGAAGGACAACGACTGGCGGAGCGTGACCGCGGTCACGAGCGGCGGCGGAGAGAAGAACCTGCTGCATCCGGGCATGGAGGGCGAGGACTTCGCCGCGGCCATGCTGCAGTTCGGCGACGGGAGCTATGCGCTGCTGGAGGCCAATTATGTGACCGTCGGCGGCATGGAGGACGTGGTGGACATCTACTGTGAGAAGGGCTGCATCCATGTGGACCTGTCCTTCAGCGGCCCGGTGCGCGTCTTCTCGATCCCCGGGCTGGACTACACCGTGGAGAAGGCGGAGGTCACCACCGGCTGGTCCACACCGGCGGTGGATGAGCGCTACAGCCTGGGCTATTGCGGATAGATCGGCCACTTCATCGACTGTATCGCCGAGGACAGGGACGCGCAGGTCGGTCTGCGCGGCGCGGATGGCCTGGAGACCATGAAGGTCATCCGGCAGATCTACCGTTCCGCCCGGGAGGGCAAGCGGATCGACAGGCAGGAGGATTGAGCCTATGGCGCGGGACCTTTCGCTGACGGTGGCCGGCATCCATTTCGATAACCCTTTCTATGTGGCCTCCGGTCCCACCACCAAGAGCGTGCGGCAGCTGCTCCGCATCGAGGAGTGCGGCTGGGCGGCCGCCAGCATCAAGCTGAGCATCGATCCGGCGCCGTATATCAACAGGAAGCCGCGCTACGGCGTGTTCGATGACCGCGGCGCGCTGGCCTTCACCGCCGAGAAGCGGCTGACCGCCGAGCAGGGCATCCGGCTGATCCGGGAGGCGAAGCCCCAGCTGAAGACGCTCAAGCTGCTGGCCAACATCACCTATGCCGGCGACCGGGGCCCGGAGGGCTGGGCCGACCTGGCCGCCCGCTTCGAGGAGGCCGGCGCCGACGCCATCGAGCTGAACATGTGCTGCCCCAACATGAGCTTCAACCTGGAGACCACCAGCGGCGGCGAGAAGAAGACCGCCCAGCAGACCGGCGCGAGCATGGGCCAGAACAGCGGCGCGGCCGAGGAGGTCGTGCGCGCGGTGAAGCGGGCGATCCGGATCCCACTGTTCGTGAAGCTGACGCCCGAGGGCGGGCAGATCGCGCACATCGCCAAGGCGCTCTATGCCGCGGGCACCGATGTGGTGGGCGGCACCGGCAATCGGCTGGGAATGTCGCGCATCGATCTGGAGCACCCGGAGAGGTCCTGCTATCAGCTGCAGGAGGAGATCTCGATGGGCTGCTACAGCGGCGCGTGGCTCAAGCCGCTGGCCCAGCGCGACGTGTATGAGATCCGGAAGGTGTGCGGCATGCGGGTGCCGGTCACGGCCTGCGGCGGCATCGTGGACGGCCGCGACGCGATCGAGATGGTCCTGTGCGGCGGCACCCTTTTGGGCGTGTGTGCCGAGACCCTCATGTCCGGCTATGACATCGTGCGGCCCATGATCCGGGCACTGGGCGACTATATGGACCGCCACGGCTATCGGACGCTGGACGAACTGCGCGGGCTGGTCGTGCCCGAGATGAAGGCCGCGCCGGAGGTGACCCTGCATGCCGGCTATGCCCGCATCCGGGAGCCCGGCCTCGCCGCGCCCTGCAAGAGCGCCTGCCCGTTGCACATGCCCACCCAGGCCTATACGCACTATATCGCCCGGGGCGAGTTCGAGAAGGCGTATCGGCTGGTGCGAGACCACGCGCCGATGCGGGAGCTCTGCGCTCTGCTGTGCCAGCATCCATGTGAGGATGCCTGTGTGCGCGGGCGGAACGACAGCCCGGTGCGGCTGCGGGCGCTCGAGCGCTTCATCCTGGCCTGGGGCCGGGAGCGTGAGACAGAGGACGCGGCGGCCCCTGAGCTCGGTCTGCCTGTGGCCGTGGTCGGCGCAGGCCCCTCGGGGCTGACCTGTGCCGCGCAGCTCCGGCAGGCGGGCTATCAGGTGACGGTGCTGGACCGGGCGCCCGGAAGGGGCTCCCTTGCATCGATCGAGGCCGGCACGCCGGAGAAAGCCATCGCGGCGCTGGAGGCCCGGGGCGTGGCGTTCCGCACCGGGACGCTCGGCGAGACGGTCACGGTGGAGGAGCTGGCGCGGGAGGGCTTCCGCGCGGTGTACCTCGCTCTCGGGGCGGAGGGTATCGTGCCCGCCGGCATCCCAGGCGAGGAAAGGGCCACGGACGCTGTGGCTTATCTGCTGGAAGAAAAGGCGGAGCGCGAGGATGGGCGTGTGGTGGTCATCGGCCACGGCTACGCGGCGCTGTACGCGGCGCGCAGGGCGGCGGAGACCCATCCGGTGTCGGTGACGCTGCTCTGGACCGAAGCGGGCGGTCGGAGCTTCGACGCGGACTGCTTCTCGCGGCTGGAGGCGCTGGGCGTGAGCGTGCTGCGGCAGGTGACCGTGACGGAGCTGCGGGAGGGCAGCGTCGGCCTGCGGCTGCACGGCGCGGCGCTCTCGCTCCCCTGTGACCGCGCGGTCCTGGAGCATGAGGGAAAGCGCCGCGCCGCGGACGGCGGGGCCGGAAGGAACATGCCTGTGCGCCTCTCCGACACGGTGTGGATGGGCGGCGCGGCGGTGCGCGGCGGCAGCGTGGCGGACGCCATGGCCTGCGGCCGGAACGCCGCGGCGCAGATCGATGCCTTCCTGCGCGGTGAGGAGGCCACGGTAGCCCCGGTGCCCGCGGTGAAGACGGTCGCGGCCGAGCGGGTGCTGCAGCGCGTGGGCTACCTGAAGAAGGACCGCGGCCCGGCCCTGACGCGGGAGCCGGACGTCTTCGACGATCGGCTGATGACCGAGGAGGAGGCCGTGCGGGAGGCGTCCCGCTGCCTGGCCTGCGGCTGCGGCGAGGGCTGCCAGCGCTGCAAGACGATCTGCTGTGAGTTCGCGCCCGAGATCGAGGCGCCCGATACCATGACCATCCGCGCGGATCGGTGCGCGGCCTGCGGCATGTGCGCGCAGCGCTGCCCCAACGGCAACATCGAGATGGTGGAGCTGCCGGAGCTCGTGTGACAGGCCCGGCTGACCGATGACAGACTGAGACAGAAAGGGCGGTGAGACCGTGTCATTGAAGAAGGGGACGTTCTCGCGGACCCTCCTGTCCTGCTTCCTGGCCCTGCTGCTGATCCTGGCGGGCCTGCAGGTCGTGAGCGTGTCCCGCCTGCTGAGCAAGACGCAGGAGCTGCTCTTCGAGAGCGCGGACCGGGAGCTGGACCTGAGCATCGAGCGCGTGGATACCACCCTGGACAGCATCGTGCTCAAATGCAACACGTTCTTCCAGAGCGCGGGCTTTATCAAGGGCAGCTACCGCGGCGCGAGGACCTATACCGACTATGAATGCCACCATCTCTACGATCTGATCGGCACCGCCTTCAACAACGACCAGCACGTGCAGCACCTGGTGGTGCTGCTGCCGGAGCAGGGGAAGGTGGTCAGCGACAGCGGCGTGTGGGACTGGGACCGCTATTTCGACCGCTATCTGCACAACGAGAGCTATTCGCCGTCCTTCTGGCGGCAGGAGACCGAGAAGACCTTCGGCCTGCGCTATTATCCGTGCGCCGTGTATCAGGAGGTCAACGCCTCCATGCCGCACGAGGACCACTACCTGCTGCCGGTGGCCGTGAAACCTGTGCCGGATGGCAGTGTGATGGCCATCGCCTTCTGCGATGTGCCATAGATCCTGAACGGCATCGGTCCTTCGCTGATGTCCTGCCTGTATATCATGTCGGGCAGTGAGCTGCTGCTGTCCCCCGAGGAGGGAGATCGGGACCTGGCGCTGCAGCGTATGGCGGAGGGCGCTAAAGGGCAGCTGCTGCCGCTGAGCGACGGCTATCTGCTGGTGGAGGGCTCGCGGGAGAGCGGCCTGATCTTCGCGCTGCAGGTGGACGGGGAGGACCTGGATGGCTATGTGCGGCGCGAGCTCCTGCTGAGCGTCGGCCTGCTGGCGGCGGCGGTGGTGCTCGGCGCGGTCATCGTGACCATGTCGGTCCGCCGCGTCTCGGCGCCGCTCCGGCACATCGCCGGGCTGGTCGGCGGCACCGACGAGACGACCATGAAGGACCTGAGCGACCAGGTCGGCCAGCTGGTCCGGCGGCAGCAGACCTATCTGGACCAGCTGCGCATCCGCGACGGCATGGTCAAGGACCTGATGACCTATTCCGATGTGCGCAGCCTGCACGACCGCGGGTCGGCGATGACCGACCTGGCCTGGGAGCAGATCCTGTCCATCCGGATCCATCCCGACGGTACGGGCGAACGCGCCGACCGGCTGGTGCAGGAGACCCTCGAGTCCTGCTTCTCCCTGTTCACGCTGATGAGCGTGGGCAATGACCGTTACATCGCTTACATCAGTGTGCTCGATCCCGAGGAGCATGGCCGGCTCGTGCGGCAGGCGTTCACACAGCTGCGGGACAGGCTCGGCGATACCTGCTTCCTGATGACCGCGGGCGAGGCGGTGCGGGCGGAGACCTTCTCCGACGCGCTCCCCGGCCTGTACCGGCGGATCGGGGAGCTGGAGGACCTCTCTCCGGTCGGGCGCGGCGCGCGGCTGATCGTGGATGACGCCTCGCTCGCGCGGGGCGGGGAGGAGCATGGGCAGGAGCTGTTCGACCGGGCCGAGCTGATGAGGATCGCCCGACGGAAGGACCCCGAGCCGATCCGCCGCGCCGTGGAGGAGATCCTGGCCGGGCTGGAGACCGCCGGGGCTCCGCAGACCGCGGCCCGGCACGCGTGCGAGGAGATGATCGCGATCCTGCTGAACGCGGCGGACGTGGATCCGCAGGAGGGCGACGCGCCCGGCGCCTCCGCCGAGCTCGGGCAATCCTTCACCGAGCTGAAGAGCTGCTACTGGCTCGATGGCTACAGCGCCTGCATGCTGCGGCTGGTCGACCTGCTGTACCGCGAGCGCGCCGCCGCGCCGGAGGAGGGGGAGGAGGATCCCATCATCCGCCGAGTGCGGGCCTATGTGGCGGAGCACTACGCGCAGGACTTCCCGATGGACGCGCTCTGCGCCGAGGTCGGGCTGTCGCGCGGCTATCTCTCCACCTATTTCAAGAAGATCACCGGCGAAGGGCTGAGCGACTATATCCGCGCCTACCGTGTGGAACGGGCGGCGGAGCTGCTGGCCTCGACCGACCTGCATGTGAACGACATCGCCCGGCAGGTGGGCATCCCCGATCCGAACACCTTCAACCGCGTCTTCAAGAAGTACATGGGCTGCACAGCCGGAGACCACAAGCGTCGGCTGCGCGAGGCGGCCGGGCAAACGCCGGAAGATGTGGGATGAATTTTTGGAGCAAGATGACGAAATGAAGAGGATGTGACAGATCAAAGATTGACGGACTGGGCGCTTTTCTGCATACTTTAGACAACAAGCGCGGAGAGAGCGCGCGAATGGAATTAGGAGGTCATCCCTATGAAAAAGTGGTTGGCACTGCTCCTGGCCGTCTGCATGGTCTTCGGGACCGTGTCCGCGATGGCGGATCAGCTGTTCGACAAGCCCGTGACCATCTCCATGATGATCCGTCAGCATCCCACCTGGCCCTTCCAGGAGGACTGGCCCGTGGTGAAGTACATCAATGAGGCCACCAACGTGACGCTGGACCTGCAGGTCGTGCCTCAGGACGGCTACAACGACAAGGTGAGCCTGATCATGGCCAGCCAGCAGCTGCCCGACCTGATGTGGGTCGCCGGCTCCAGCGTGGTGAACCAGTACGCTCCCCAGGGCGCCTTCATCAACATCCTGGACTACATCGACCAGATGCCCAACTTCAAGAAGTGGTATGAGGCGAACACGGACTACGCGCTGGGCTATCTGTCCTCCGACGGCGGCCTGTATCTGCTGCCCCAGATGGGCGTGGAGCGCAGCAACCGTCAGGGCTACCTGTACCGCAAGGACATCTTCGACGAGCTGGGCATCGCCGTCCCCACCACCAAGGACGAGTTCTATGCCGCTCTGAAGGCCCTGAAGGCCGCTTACCCCGACAGCTATCCCTTCGTGTGCCGCGATTTCTTCGATCGTCTGGCCTACATGTCTCCCGCCTGGGGCACCTCCTCCTATGACCTGACCGACAACCGCCTGTGCTGGTGGAACGAGGACAGCCAGTCCTGGTCCTTCGGCCCGATCGAGGACAACTACAAGGAAATGATCGCCTTCTATCATCAGCTGTATGAGGAAGGCCTGATGATGCCCAACACCCTGAGCATCGACACCAAGGGCTGGCAGGACGCCATCTCCAACAGCGATGCCTTCATCACCCTGGACTACATGTCCCGTATCGACTTCTTCAATGTGGCGATGCGCGAGAGCGATCCTGACTTCACCATGGCCTACATGGCCCCCGCGGTCATGACCGAGGACGGCGTGGACAAGATCGCCTATTCCCCCAAGGATACCCTGGGCTTCGTGGTCTTCTCCGGCACCAAGCATCTGGACGAGGTGCTGGCCTATGCCGACTGGCTGTACTCCGACGAGGCCTATGACCTGGTGTCCTGGGGCCCCGAGGGCGAGTACTACGAAGTGGTCGACGGCCAGCGCAAGTGGAAGAACTTCTCCACCGCCGCCGAGATGAAGCAGACCACCGGCTTCGAGACCGAGGGCATGTACCTGTACTACAACTTCGACGCCGAGTTCGCCACCTTCAGCGAGGACGTGCAGAACGCCACCACTGCCGCCCTGCCTCATGAGACCGCCAAGCAGCCCGTGCTGGCCTTCACCGAGGAAGAGCAGAAGGTCTTCGACACCGTGGGCAACAACATCCTGAACCACGTGAACGAGGAAGTCGCCAAGTTCATCCTGGGCGAGCGCGACATGTCCACCTGGGACGCCTATGTGCAGGAGATCAAGGATCTGGGCCTGGATCAGGTCCTGGCCATCCATGAGTCCAGCTATGGCCGCGTCCTGGCTGTGAAGAACGGCAACTGATGAGATCCATCACGGGAGCCCATATGCTTCTCTGGTCTGACAGTGAAGTAAAGTGAAAGGAAGGCGCAGACCGGTCGACACGGTCTGCGCCGTCTGTTGGAAAAAAAAAGAAACACAGGGGGAAGGACAGCAAGGTAACCTTCCGGGTCATAGGTGCCGGCATCATCGTGGAGCCGCATCTGAAGGCGATCGCGGCCAGGGACGATATCTGTTTGAAGGCCGTATGCGACCTGGACGAGCAGAAGGCCCGCAAGGCCGCGGAGCCCTTCGGCGCCAAGGTCTATCGGGACTATATCGAGATGCTGGACAAGGAAGCGCCGGACGCCGTCATCATCAACCTGCCCCATTATCTGCATGAGCCCTGCGTGGCGGCGTGCGCCGCGCGCGGCATCCATATCCTGTGCGAGAAGCCCATGTCCGTCTCCGCCGCGTCCTGCCGCAGGATGACCCAGGCGTGCCGCGACGCGCGCGTGGTGCTGCAGATCGGACACATCCAGCATTACGATCCCGCCACCCGGGCCGCGGAGGCCCTGATCCGGCAGGGGGCCATCGGCGACCTGCTGCTGATCGACGATATGCGCTATGACAATTATTTCCTGCCCGAGCGGCCGCGCTGGTTCTTGAACAAGAAGCTCTCCGGCGGCGGCATCATGATCAACCTGGGGGCCCACGCCATCGACAAGATCCGCTTCCTCACCGGCAGTGAGGTGGCGGACGTGACCGGCCATGTGACCTACGCCCGGCCGGAGTTCGATGTGGAGGGCAGCGCCCAGGTCTACCTGAAGATGGAAAACGGCATCACCGCGAGCGTCACGCTGTGCGGCTACGCGGTCGATGGTTACTATAACGTGACCACCCTCCTGGGCAGCAGGGGCATGATGAAGCTGCGATGCGGCAGCGACCTGCAGATCTCCCGGGACGGCGGCGAGCTGGAGCCCATCGACCTCTCGGCCTACCCGGAGGCCTTCAGCGCCCAGCTGGACGACTTCATGAAGGCCCTGGCCGGCGGCCCCGTGATGTGCCCCGGCGAGTATGGCACCGCGATCCTGGATACGATCGAAAAGGTCTATGGGACCGGGAAGGAGCAAGAGGGATGACGGCCGTCAAGAAAAAGGATACCCGCAGCTGGGCCTACCTGCGCAAGCGCCTGTACAAGGACAGGTGGCTGCTGCTCCTGCTGCTGCCCTGCTTCCTGTATTATGTGCTCTTCCGCTATGTGCCCATGTGGGGCATCCTGGTGGCGTTCAAGGACTTCAAGCCGTTCATCGGCTTCGCGCGCAGCAAGTGGGTGGGCCTGGAGCACTTCCAGCGCTTCTTCGCCTCGCCGGACGCGTGGCGCATCATCCGCAACACCGTGTGGATCGGCCTGATGACGCTGGTCTTCTCCTTCCCGATGCCGATCATCTTCGCCATCGCGCTCAACGAGGTGGGCATCCGCCCGTTCAAGAAGGTCGTGCAGACGGTCAGCTATATGCCGCACTTCCTCTCCGCCGTCATCATCTGCGGCATGATCTCCAGCTTCACCTCCCCCGTGCGCGGCATCATCAACCTCATGATCCAGGCGCTGGGGGGCACCAAGATCAACTTCCTTTCATAGGCGCGATGGTTCGTGCCCATCTATGTGATCTCGGATATCTGGGAGGGCACCGGCTGGGGCGCCATCCTGTATCTGGCGGCGATCACCAACATCGACCCGGAGATGTATGAGGCGGCCACGCTGGACGGCGCCACCCGCATGAGGAAGATCATCTCCATCACGCTGCCCACCATCTCGCCCACCATCGTCACCATGCTCATCCTGAAGGTGGGCTCCATCCTGGATGTGGGCCTCGAGAAGGTGCTGCTGCTGCAGTCTCCCGCCATCTATGAGACCTCGGATATCATCGCGACCTATGTGTACAGGCAGGGCCTGACCTCCAACAACGTGAGCTATGCCACGGCCGTCGGTCTGTTCAGCTCGCTGGCCAACCTGGTGCTGCTGCTCATCGCCAACACCATCGCCAACAGGGTCAGCGACAACGGCCTGTTCTGAGGAGGTGAAAAGACATGACCACGCAAAAGACGAGGAAGCGTTCCTTCCCCAGGATCACGTTCTTCGATATCGTCGTATACTTCATCATGATCTTTTCCCTGGCCATCACGCTGTTCCCCATGCTGCACATGCTGGCTGTGTCGCTCTCCGGCGATACCTATGTGCTGCAGGGCAAGGTGGGCCTGATCCCCAAGGGCTTCACGGTGAAGATGTATGAGTATGTGTTCGCCGACAAGAGCCTGTTCCGCTCCTACGGCAACACCATCCTCTATACCGCGCTGGGCACGGCGATCTCGCTGATCACCACGGCCGCGGCCGCCTTTGCCCTCAGCAAGCGCAGGGTCATCTTCCACGGCTTCTTCAACGGCATGATCCTGTTCACCATGTTCTTCGGCGGCGGCATGATCCCCACCTACCTGACCGTGCGCGACTACGGCATGCTGAACACCATCTGGGCCGTGGTGATCCCCGGCGCGGTCTCCACCTGGAACCTGATCATCATGCGCAGCTTCTTCGACGCCTTCCCGACGGAGATCGAGGAGTCGGGCATGATCGACGGCCTGACCGATGTGGGCATCTTCATCCGGCTGGTGCTGCCCCTCTCGAAGGCCGTGCTGGCCACCATCGGCCTGTATTACGCGGTCGGCCTGTGGAACAACTATTTCACGCCGTTCATCTATCTGAACGACAGCAAGCTGTATCCTCTGCAGATCGTGCTGCGCACCCTGCTGCTCTCCGGCTCCACCAACAACGCCACGGTGCAGTCCGGCGACGTGCTGGTGGTGGATGAGTCTCTGAAATACGCCACCGTGGTGGTGTCCATCGCGCCGATCATGGTGGTGTACCCCTTCCTGCAGAAGTACTTCGTGAAGGGCGTCATGCTGGGCTCGGTGAAGGGCTGAGCGGTGGACGTGGATCTCCAAGAAAGATGATGAGGTGATCGAGATGATCCTGATGGACAAGATGGTCGACGAGCTGCGCGTGAAGGTGTATCCGAGCCGTGAGGAGATGGGCCGCGAGGCCGCGAAGGAGACCGCGGAGGCGATCCGCGCGCTGCTGGCCGAGAAGGGCCGCGTCGGCATGATCTTCGCGGCGGCTCCCTCCCAGAACGAGTTCCTGGCCGCCCTGTGCGAGGAGCCGGACATCGACTGGGGCCGTGTGGACGCCTACCACATGGACGAGTATGTGGGCCTCGCGCCCGACGCGCCCCAGGGCTTCGGCAACTTCCTGCGCCGCGCCATCTTCGGTCGGCTGCCCTTCGGCTCGGTGCACTATCTGCCCACCATGGGCGACCCGGAGGCCTCCTGCCGCGACTATGAGGCGCTGCTGGCCGAGGCCGATCCCCAGATCGTGTGCATGGGCATCGGCGAGAACGGCCACATCGCCTTCAACGATCCCGCCGTGGCCGATTTCCGCGATCCGCGCCTGGTGAAGCCCGTGGGCCTGGACGAGATCTGCCGCATGCAGCAGGTGCACGACGGCTGCTTCGCCTCCCTGGACCTGGTGCCGAAGACGGCGCTCTCCCTCACGATCCCGGCGCTGCTCAGGCCGCGCTATGTCTTCTGCATGGTGCCCGCGGCCACCAAAGCGAACGCCGTGAAGGGCACCGTGGAGGGGCCCATCACCGAGAAGTGCCCCGCCTCGATCCTGCGGACCAAGAAGGGCGCGAGGCTGTACCTGGACCGGGACAGCTCGGCCCTGCTGTGAGGTATCTGAAGGATGAGCGTCTATCTGCTGCCGCAGCCGAAGGAGCTGCGCGTGATCGCGGATGGGCTGGCCTGCCCCGTTCGGGGGCTGCGGGCTGAGCTCCTCTGCCCTGAGGCCGACGAGCGGCTGAAGGACCACGCGGAGGAGATCTTCGCCTCCGCTGTCATGCTGCCCGCGGAGAGCTCCCTCTATGTCCTGCATGCCGGAGAGGCGCCGGACGCGCCCATCCCACCGGAGGATGAGGAGGGCTATGCCCTCGCGACCTCGGAAAAGGGCGTGACGATCGTTTCGGTGTCGGCGCGGGGGCTGTTCTATGGCATGCAGACGCTGGCACAGCTGTGTGAGGCGGAAAGCTTCGCGGCGGTGCGGATCGTGGACTGGCCGGACCTGCCCTTCCGCAGCGAGTATTTCGACCTGCGCACCCTGTACCCCACCTTCGACCGGCTGCTGCGGTCTGTGCGGGAGCTGGCGAGCTATAAGTTCAACGCGGTGCTGGTGGAGTTCGAGAACAAGATCCCCTTCCGGACGATGGAGAAGCTCCGCTCGCCGGAGGCCTTCACCGATGAGCAGCTGGCATAGCTCAAGCGCGTGGCCCGCGCGTGCTATATGCAGATCGTGCCCGTGCAGCAGAGCTTCGGCCACCTGGAATATGTGCTCACGCTGCCGGAATACCGCTATCTGCGATAGACGAAGGACAACGCCGGCGAGATGTGCCCGCTGCGTCCCGGCGCGTTCGAGCTCTCGGCGGCGCTGCTCTCGGATACCGCGGCCCTGACGCGGGAGAGCGCCTATCTTTCGATGGGCTGCGACGAGGTGTGGAGCCTGGGCGCCAGCCCGGAGTGTCGGGAGAGCGGCCTGAGCCGGACCGAGATCGCCCTGAACTACATCGACCGCCTGGCGACGCATGTGGTCAGCCTGGGCCGGACGCCCATCGTGTGGCACGATATGCTGGAGGACGCCACCCAGGAGCAGCTGGACAGGCTGAACAAGAAGCTGGTGGTGGCCGTGTGGATGTACGACCATCTGAAGGTGAGGCGCGATGCCCCTGACTTCCTCACGCGGCTGGACCGGGCGGGCCTGCGCTATTTCATCTGCTCCGCCTGCCGCAGCTATGACGGCCGTCCGTGGCAGAGCTATGCCAGCAGCCTGACCCGCCTGCGCAATGTGGATGCCTGGCTGCGTGTGGCGAAGGACCACCGGCCCCTGGGCTATATCGATACCAACTGGGCCGCCAGCTTCTCGTTCGGTCGGCCCTATGGCCTGTATGAGACCAGCCGCTACACCGCGATCTACGCGGGCGCCCGGGCCTGGAACACCGGAGCCGGGACGCGCGACTATCTGGAGCGCTTCATGCGGCTCTATTATGGTGTGGAGCTCGATGTGTCCGACATGGATGAGGACCGCCGTTACGACGATGTGCGGATCGTGGCGCAGCATCTGGACGAGATCCGAAAGAACAAAGAGAGCGCGCAGCTGATCGCGCTAGGCCTGGAGTATGAGGATGGCGCGCCCGTGCTGGCCAGCGCCTATCGCGGCCATATGTTCCAAGGCAGCGAGGTGGAATACGCCTGCCTGAAGGAGCGCGCGGAGAAGGACTTCCGCTCCATGGAGGATATCCTGGCGAGGACGCGCGAGGTGGTCTCGAAGGTGCTGTCTCCCGGCATGTGTGAGCAGTACATGGCCTCCAGAAGGCACCCCTATGAGGTCCTGCGGGACGACCTTCTGGCTGTGCTGGAAAGGCAGAAGACATGAGAGCGCTGCGCGTTTCTGAGCTGACGACGGAGCAGAAGCTGGGCCAGCTGCTGGTGTGCCGGGGCGTCGAGACCCGGGAGGAGCTGGACACCGCGCTCGCGATGATCCGCGACCACGCGCTGGGCGGTGTGCAGGTGCGCGTGGACAGCGAGGCGGCCCGCGCGATCGAGGCCATCCGCGGCGCGGCGGACTACCCCGTCTTCATCGCGGCGGACATGGAGAACGGCTATGTGCCCGGCGGGCTGACGATCGCGGGCAACCTGGCGCTGGGCGCGGTGGACGATCCCGAGGCGGCCTACCAGTTCGCGCGGGTCACGGCCCTGCAGGCGAAGGCCGCCGGCTGGAGCATGATCTGGGGCCCCGTGGTGGACATGGCGCCCGTGGACGCGCCCTGCCGTGTGTGCCGCTGCCCGGGCGCCGACCCGCAGAAGACCGCCGACATCGCCTGCGCCTATATGAAGGGCTTTGCCGACTGCGGCGTGGTCGGCACGGCGAAGCATTATCCCTCCGTGACCGACATCACCATCGACACCCATATGACGGAGGGCGTCTCCCACATGACGGAGGAGGAGCTGCTGGCGGGGCCGCTCTACCCCTATCGGGAGCTGATCCGCCGCCTGGGCCCGGACATGATGGGCGTGATGACGGGCCATGTCCGCTGCGTGGAGATCGATCCGGAATATCCCGCTACCCTGTCGCCCGCGCTGGTCGGTCTCCTGCGCCGCGTCGGCTTCGAGGGGCTGGTGGTCACCGATTCCTTCGCGATGATGGGCATCCTGCAGCGCTTCGGCGAGGAGCGGGCGCTGGGGCTGGCGATCGCCGCGGGGAACGACCTGGTGCTGCCCAACTACCGCACCCCGCTGCGGGAGAGCTACGCGCAGCTGCTGCGCTGCTATGAGCGGGGCATGTTCCCGCGCAGCCGCCTGGATGACGCGGTCAGCCATGTGCTGAAGGCGCAGGAGCGCACGCTGCTCCGGCCCGCGTCCTTCGAGGTGACCGAGGCGGACCGTCACGTGTTCTCTCACATCAACTGCGACAGCCTGTGCGCGGTCACCGAGCCCGGCCTGCGGATGGCGCTGGACCCGGAGGGCGATCACCTTTTCGTGATCCTGACGGAGAACAGCTATCCGGAGGAAGGGCAGGAGGGGCAGGAGATCTGCTCCACCTCCTGGTGGGACCCGGAGCGGATGGCGCGCATGCTGCTCGAGCGCTTCCCCAGGTCGCAGACGCGGCTCATCTGCGAGTTCCCCAACAGCCGACAGATCGAGGACGTGTGCGTGGCCGCCACCGAGCACGCGGACACGGTCTTCATCACCTTCTGCGATACGGGCGCCTACTACGGCACCGACGGCCTGACGGAGCGGGTCCGCAGCCTGATCGCCTCGCTGGGCAGCCGGGTCGCGGCTGTGGCCCACACCGGCGATCCCTACGCGATGGAGGCCCTGCCGCATATCCCGCGCATCCTGTTCTGCTATCAGTCGCCATAGAGCATGGCCTGCATCCCCCAGATCCTGGCCGGAGACCGGCAGGCGAAGGGCCATATGCCGCTGCCGCTGCGGCTGAAGTGATACGAAACGACCCGTGGCTCCCGATGAAGGAGCCCCGGGTCTTGCTTTTCGGAAAAGCGCGGATGCCGTCAGAGCAGGCCGAGTTCATCGAGCACCGCGTCGATGCGGCGGGCCTGCTCGGGCGTGGGCGGCACATAGGGCGCGCAGCACCAGGGCTGCATGAGGCCCATGCGGCTGCCGATGTACTTGAACACGGCCAGCCAGCTGACGCCGGGCTGGGCGGTCATGGCGTGGAGGCGTGCGATCGTCTCACTGTCTCGGCGGACGGACGCCACATCCCCGGCCCGGGCACAGTCGTACAGATGGACGAACAGCCCGGGGAACAGGTTCGTGGCGCCGGAGATGTTGCCGTCGGCGCCATAGAGCAGGCCGGGGCCGACCAGATATTCGCCGCCGCAGAGCAGGCGGGTGCCGGAGCCGCGCACGGCCATGATGTCCTTCAGATGGCCCTCAAAATCGCCGCGGGTGTCCTTGATGGCGCACACGCCGGGCATCCGGGCGAGCTGGCCCATGGTCGCGGGCGTGATGTTCGTGAAGGCACCGCTGTTGCCATACACCATCCAGGCGGCGGAGGTGTGCCGCGTGATGTGAGCGAAGTGATCGAGGATCTGCTGCTGCGTCGGCACGGGCGGCGCGTAGGGGACGGTGGTGCTCAGCACATCGGCGCCCAGATCCTCCAGCCGGTGCGCGGTCTCGACGACACGGCGGGCGTCGGCCTCGAGCACGCCGACGGCCAGGGGCACACGGCCGCCGATGATGCGCGCGCAGGCCCGGGTGAGCGCGGCCAGCTTTTCCGGGGTCAGGGCGGCGCCCTCTCCGGTCATGCCGGCAGCGAAGATGCCGTGGCAGCCGTGGTCGAGCAGATGGCCGATCAGCTTCTCCAGCGAGGCGATGTCCAGGCTGCCGTCCTCGTTCAGCGGGGTGATCAGCGCGGGCACGATGCCATAGAGCTCCTTCATGCGTCCGCCTCCCTTCCGCTGAGGATGGCCGCGACCCAGGGCTCAGCCAGGAGGCGCTGCCGGGGCCCCTCCGGGAAGCGGTCGCCGCGGCAGGACCGGTCCTCCAGCAGGATGAGCCGCCCCTTGGGATCGGCGGCATGCAGCGCGGCGAAGTGGCGGAGGAGCTCATCCTCGTGGCTCATGGAGAAATAGAAGCTCGGGGCGCAGATGTGCAGATGGCAGCCCAGTGCCGCGTGCTCCCGGACACGGTCCGCGGCCTTCTCGGTGCCGGCGTCCAGCGCGCCCATCGCGACGGGGCCCCTGCCCTCGGCGGCCTTGAGCGCGGCGGTGAGGAGCCGCTCCTGCTCCTGCAGGTCCACCGGGCGATAGGAAGCATAGGTGCCGCACACGGTGAGGCAGGAAGCGCCCTGCCCGATGAGGCGGAGCGCCGCCGCGCGGAAGGCCTCCAGGTCGAGCCGACCGTCGGGCAGACGGCAGACCGGGACCTCAGCGCGGTGGGCGAGACGCTCATCCATAGATGTTCTCGACGGCGCTCTTCAGCGAGAGCGAGACGAGGCGGATGTCCTGGCCGATGGTCATCCACTGCACGCCCTTGCCGAGCATGGCCTGGCAGCTCTCCTTGGTGGGGCCGGCGCAGCTGCCGCAGTACTTGCCGTTCTCTTTGGCCAGCACGGCCATCTTGCGCTGGGCCGCGTCGATGTAGGCGGATTTCTCCTCCGGCGTGCGGCCGACCAGGCTCATGCCCATGTCGGCGGGGCCCACGAAGAGGCTCTGGTAGCCGGGCACCTTCGCGATCTCCTCCAGGTTGTCCACGGCCGTGGTGCTCTCGATCTGGAAGATCTTCCAGACCTCGTCCTTGGCGATCTTGAGGTAGGCCGCCTCGTCATCGATGCCATAGCGGATGGCACGGTGCGGGCCGATGCCGCGGATGCCGTCATCGATGGGATAGGTGCAGGCGGCTACGGCCTTGCGCGCCAGCTCGGGCGTGTCGATCATGGGGAAGATGACGCCGTCGGGGCCGACGTCCAGCGTGTTCTTGATCTGCTGGGGATCCACGCCGGGCACCCGGACGAAGGCGCAGGCCCCGGCCGACTGGGCGGCCATCACATGCTGATAGACCTCGCGGCGGTCGAGCATGCCGTGCTCGGTATCGATCCACACGAAGTCGCAGCCGGCATAGCCCACCATCTCGCTGATGGCGGGATCGGCCATAAGGACGAAGATGCCGGTCACCGGCTCTCCGCGTTCGATCTTGGCGATGATCTTCTTCAGTCTCGGATTGTTCATGGTCTGTCCTTCCTTTCTCCGGGGCACTGCCCCGGCTGGGTCCTTGTCAGAGGGGGATCCGCATGCTCACGGTGGTGCCCTGTCCGGGCTCGCTCTCATAGCGCAGCCGGGCTGAGGCGCCGTAATGCAGCACCAGGCGGTCGTTCACATTGCTGACGCCGTAGCCGCGCCGTTCTTCGCTGAAGAGGCTGTCCAGCGTCTGCCTGTCCATGCCCACGCCATCGTCGATGACCTGGAGCAGCAGCGCCTCGCCGTCCCGGCGGGCCCGGATGACGATCGTGCCGGAGGCGTCCTCCTTCTCACGGATGCCGTGGCGGATGCTGTTCTCCACCAGCGGCTGCAGCACGATCTTCACGATGCTGTGCTGCCGCAGCTCCTCGGGCACGTCGAGCTCCAGGCGGATGCGCCCATCGAAGCGGATCGTCTGGATCTGCATATAAGCGCTCACATGCTTCAGCTCGTGGCCGAGCGTCACGATGTCGTGGCCGTCGCCGAGGCTGAGGCGGTAGAACTATGAGAGCGCGTAGACGATCTGCTCCATCTTGTCAGAGCCGGCCTTGCGTGCCTCCCAGTGCAGCATGTCGAGGGTGTTATACAGGAAGTGCGGATCGATCTGCTCCTGCAGCAGCTGCAGCTCCTGGGCCTTGAGCGTCTCGCCCAGCCGATACTGCTCCTCCAGCATGTGCTCCGTCTCGGAGGCCATGGTGTTGAAGCTGCCGATCACGTCCCGCACCTCGGGCGGGCCCCAGGGCTCCACGCGCACATCATGGTCGCCCCGGGCCATCCGGTCGACGCCGTCCTTCAGGTCGCGGATCGGGCGGGTGATCTGCGAGGCCAGGAGCGCGATGACGGGCACCAGGATGAGGACGAGCACCAGCGCGGTGGTGAGCACCAGCCGGTCGGAGCCGCTCGTGACGGCGGTGATATCGGTATAGGGGATGAGCAGCATGAGCCGCCAGCCTGTGCCGTTCACCTCGCAGGTGCCGACCAGCCAGGTCTCGGCGCCATCGCGCAGGACCGAGAGCGTATCGGCCTCCTCATCCCCGGGGAGCTGGGCCAGCAGGCGGGCATACAGGCCGCTCTCCGTGCGCTGGCCGGAGGAGAGGAACATGTCGCCGTCCTCATCCAGCAGCAGGACGGAGGTATGGGCCGTGGCCGGGATGTCCGACATGATGGAGGAGAAGGTCGACATGCTCAGGTCGGCCTGGATCATGCCCAGATAGCTGCCCAGGCGGGAGGCGCTGGGGACCTTTACCAGCAGGTAGACATAGCGGCTCTCCCGGCCGCTGTCCTCATGGAAGGTGATGAGGCGGCTGGTCTGGGCGGGGTCCAGCCACCAGCGTTCGAGCTCGTCACGCTCCGCTTCGCTCAGGGCCCCATACAGCGAGCCGTTACGGAAGACGCTCATCCGGTCGGTGGGGTAGAGATAGACATGGGAGAGGGAGCCCAGCAGCGAGCCTTTGTAGGAGATCATGCCGCTGGAGAGGTCGGCCAGCCAGGCTGTGCCGGAGGAGGCGTCCGAGCCGCTGATCTGGCTGAAGGACGCGCCCTGCTGCACCGTGCTGTCGCCGCAGAGGGTGTTGACCAGGTTGCGGGCGATGCGGTATTTCTCGGCCGCGTAGGTGGCGGCCTGCGAGAGCGCGGCCCGATAGGTGCGGGCCTGCTGCTCGGCCAGCTGCGTCTGGATCCTTCGGCTGTGGAAGAAGGTGAGCAGTGCCACCGGGACGATCATGCACAGCAGCATGATGGCGGTGAGCAGGGCCCGCAGGCTCAGCGAGCGCTTCATGGCTCCTGCTCCCTTCCGTTCCTGCGCGCGAAGTCGGCGGGCGTCATGCCGGTCTGGCGGCGGAACACGCTGTGGAAATAGGAGAAGGAGGAATATCCGCAGCGCCGCGCCACATCGCTCGCGTGCCAGCCATGCAGGAGCAGGTAGCGCGCGCGCTCCATCCGCAGGTCGGTGATCACGTGGTGGAGGTTCTCGCCGGTCTCGCGCTTATACAGACCACTGAGGTAGTTCTCGGTCAGCTCCACGCTGTCCGCGATCGACTGCAGAGAAAGAGCAGGATCGTCCAGATGGCGCCGGATATAGGCCTGGGCCCGGAGCACCTTCTATGAGGTCCCGGGCACCATGCGCAGCGGCGGCATCAGCTGGCCGATCCGCACCTGGAGGAACCTCTCCAGCTCGGGCAGGGTGCGCAGGCGGATGAAGGCGGAGCGGATCGAGAGGCGCTCGGCCTCGGTGTGGTCGGCGGCCTGCAGGCAGATGGCCAGGAGCTGCTCGAAGCGGCGGCGCACCTCCTCGATGTCCGCGCGGGCCAGGGAGCCGACGGCGCGCGCGTAGTCCGCAAGGAGCTCCCGGGCCGCGTCGACGTCCTGCGCCTGCAGCAGCGCGCGGAACCGCTCTTCACAGGAGGGGACGGCGATCGGCGCGTGCGCGGTGCGGCAGAGTGGTCCGGAGGCACAGAAGCTCATCCACATCGCCTGCTCGTGGGCCTCGTGATAGACCCTGGGCAGCTGGTCGATATCCTGGCACAGGGGGCCGACGCACACCGCGGCATCGGCCGAGGGGAACAGCGCGGCCCGGGCGATGCCCTGCTCCAGAGAGGCGCAGAGCGCGGTGGGCGAGGGGAGCTCCGAGCCATAGAGCACCACGGCGAGCTGCGCCGCCGAGATGGCCGTGATGAGCGAGCGCTCGCCCAGGAGCTCCCGGAAGGTGGAGGACACGCGGGGATCGGCCGCCACGCGGAAGGGGTCGCCCACGCTGTCGTCCAGGCGCAGCTGCACGCTGACGGGCAGGAACGCCGGGGCGCGCGTGACCTCCTCGGTGAGGCGCGCGTCCAGCTGGGTCATATGCTCCTGGGGACGGTCCCGGCGGAGGAGCGTCCACAGGAGCTGCTGGCGCGTGAACTGCTCGGCCTGCCGTTCGACCTCGTTCCGGTCGCTGCGCAGCCGCTCGGCCTTTTTGTGCTCCTGCGCGAAACGGGTCAGCCAGCCGACCAGCTCCTTTTCATCGATGGGCTTCTCTAGGTAGGCGTCCGCCTGCACGGCGATGGCGCCCTTGAAATAGCTCTTGTCGGCATAGGCGCTGATGAACACGATGCGCAGGTCCGGCGCCTGCTCCCGCAAAAGGGACGAGAGCTGGAGGCCGTCCATCCTGGGCATGCGGATGTCACAGAGCAGCACGTCCGGCAGCTGCTTCCGGGCCAGCTCGAGCGCCTCCAGGCCGTTCGAGGCCAGGTCGATCTGCTCATACAGGTCCGTGGGCACCAGCTGCCGGAGCCCCTCCCGGGAGATCGGTTCGTCCTCGGCGATCAGGATCCGCATGACGCGCCATCTCCTTCTTCCTTATCTTCTATGGATGGATGATACCATGCGTTCCGGTAAAAGAACAGCCCAAAATAGAAATTTACATCAAAAATGAGATCTTTACGGCTGGCGGAGGAAGGAGCGCTCGAGTATCATAAGAGCAGAGGACCGGTGCCGGCGCAGGCATCGGCGGTCTGTCCGTCTCCGAGGGCTTTTGGCGTCCCGCCGTGAGCGAGGAGGAGGACAGACGCGAACTTCAAAGGAGGAGATCTCATGAAGAAGACCCTGGCTATGCTGCTCACGATCTGCCTCGTCGCGATGTGCTTCAGCGCGTTCGCCGACGGCGAGAAGATCACCATGGAGATGGCTGTGTGGAACAGCGTGGAGACCTATGAGCAGCTGAACACCGCTTTCATGGAGCAGTTCCCCGAGTACGCCGACAAGGTGGACATCGAGGTCGTCATCGAGGGCGACGGCGACGCGGGCGTGGCGCAGAAGATGCGCCTGCTGCTGGGCTCCGGCGAGGAGCTGCCCGACATGGTCCGCCTGAACTATGCCCAGTATGCCGAGTTCCAGTCCGCCGGCCTGCTCTATGATATGAGCGCGGCTGTGGAGCCCTACAAGGACGACATCATCCCCGCGGTGCTGGAGATGATGAAGGGCGAGGACGGCGGCATCTACTGCCTGCCCCAGGAAGCCAAGCCGAAGATCTGGTACTATCGCACCGACATCTTCGCGCAGGCCGGCGTCGATCCCCATGAGGTGAAGACCGTGGACCAGTTCATCGAGGCGGCCCAGAAGGTCTATGACGCCACCGGCACCTACATCGAGAACTATGCCACGCCTCTGAACGCCTACGATCTGATGATGATCCTGAGCGGCAACGGCGCCAAGTGGACCGATGACGACGGCAACTTCATCATCGCCTCCAGCGAGGAGACCAAGGAAGCCTTCCAGATCATCAAGAAGTATCATGATTCCGGCGCCTTCGCCGACATCGCCGAGTGGTCCGCTGACTGGCAGGCTGCCTTCACTGAGGGCAAGCTGAGCTCCCAGCTGATCGCCTCTTGGATGAAGCAGCACCTGCTGACCTGGGCTCCTGACCAGGCTGGCCTGTGGGGCTGCGCGCTGTGGCCCGAGGAGCTGCAGGGCGGCTCTGACGCCGGCATGGGCATCTGGGTCGTGTTCAAGGACGCGCCTCATGCCGAGCTGGCGGCCGAGATGCTGGCCAAGTACAGCTTCGACACCGAGTATCGCCACACCGTGTATTCCATCAACGCCGTCATCCCGCCGCTGAACTCCGCCAAGACGGATGACTACTATGCCACCAGCACCTACTTCGACAGCAGCCTGCGCGACGTGTACTTCGAGGCCCTGGAGCAGCTGAGCGCGTATCCCTACGAGCCCACCTTCTCCGCTGAGCAGACCATCGTGAAGAACTACCTGGACGAGTATGTGAACGGCAACATCGGCCTGGATGAGGCCCTGCAGAAGGCCCAGGACGACATGATCAACACCATCGGCAACGCCTACGACTGATCTTAGGCCGCAGCACCCTGGCCGGGGGAGAGGGCGCGTCCCCCTTCCCCGGCCTTTCTCTATCCTGCTCGAGGAAATGATGTGAGGTGACCCGCCATGACGGCCAGGACAAAAAAGCCCACGATGAACAGCAGCCTGAAGGAGAAGGCTGTGCCCTATCTGTTCATCCTGCCCTTCCTGCTCTCCTTCCTCGCGTTCTTTCTTGTCCCGGTGGTCTATTCCTTCGTCATCAGCCTGATGAAGTACAAGGGCTATGGCACCATGAAGTATGTGGGCTTCAGCAACTACCAGCGCCTGTTCAATTACCAGGCGATGTGGCAGTGCCTGCTGAACACCGTCATCTATTTCGTGTGCGCCTTCATCCCGGTCATGATCATCGCCTTCCTGCTGGCGGTGATCATGAGGAGCCGCGCGATGGGCCGCTTCCAAAAGATCTATAAGCCGCTCATCTTCATGCCGCAGGTGTGCGCGGTGGTGGCCTCGGCGCTGGTGTTCAAGGTCATCTTCGGCACCAACGTGGGCGTGATCAACCAGCTGCTGGGCACCTCGATCAACTTCCTGGGCGACACGAAGCTGATGAGGATCCCGGTCATCGTGATGCTCATCTGGCGCAACACGGGCTGGTATTTCATCATCTTCCTCTCGGGCCTGACGACCGTGAGCGACGATCTGCTGGAGGCCGCCAAGATCGACGGCGCGACCGCCGTGCAGACGATGTTCCGCGTCACGATCCCCATCATGAAGCCCATCTTCGAGCTGTCGTTCATCACCTACGCGATCGGCGCCTTCAAGCTCTATACCGAGCCGAACCTGATCATCGCGCAGGAGGAGGCGCCCCTGTCGGTGGCCCCCTTCGTGAACATGATCACCACCAACATCAACGGCGGCGTGTATGGCATGGCCTGCGCGGCCGGCTGGATCCTGGTGGTCGTCATCATGTGCCTCACGGTCATCCAGATGAAGCTGTTCAACGGGAAGGAGGACTGAGCATGAGCACCCTGAGCAAGGAGAGCGTACCGCGTTCCCAGCGCAGGACCGACCTCGCCGCGCGGGCGGGCATGCACCTCTTCGTCCTGATCTGCTGCTGCTTCTCGATCTACCCGGTGTTCGTGATGATCAGCGGTTCCTTCAAGACCATCACCGAGCTGTTCACCAATTCGGCCGGTCTGCCGATCGAGCCGACCCTCGACAATTATGACCGGCTGCTGAACTACAACTCGGGCCTCATCATCCGCAGCTTCCTCAACAGCCTGTTCATCGCCTCGGTGACCACGGTGCTGCAGCTGCTGGTGGCCTCGATGGCGGGCTTCGCCTTCAGCAAATACCGCTTCCGCGGCAAGAACTTCTTCTTCATCATGTTCCTGCTCACGATGATGGTGCCCGGCGAGCTGCTGCTCACGCCCCAGTTCCTGCTGTTCTCCAAGCTGGGCTGGATCAACACCTATCAGGTGCAGATCATCCCGGCGATCGCCAACACCTTTGCCATGTACATGTGCCGCCAGTTCATGGATTCCATCCCGAACGAGCTGGTGGAGGCCGGCAGGATCGACGGCGCGGGCCATTGGAAGATCTATACCAGCATCATCCTGCCCACCTCGGTGCCCACGCTGGGCGCCCTGGGCATCCTGCAGTTCCTGAGCAAGTGGAACGACTACCTCTACCCCAAGATCATGATCACGAAGCTGAAGTACAAGCCGATCATGGTCGTGCTGCCCACGCTGACCACGGGCGGCGATACCTCCGGCACCCCCTACGATCTGATCCTGGCGGGCTGTACGCTCGTCGTGGTCCCGATGCTCATCGTCTTCTTCTGCCTGCAGGACAAGTTCCTGCAGAGCGTGACCCTCGGCGCGGTGAAAGGATAAGGTGTGGATATGCAAAAGAGCAGGATCGTCTTCGAGCTGGGAGAGCTCCGCTATGAGTATGTGCCCGACTGGCTGCAGGTGCCGCATCAGCTGTCGCCGGTGACGCAGGTGGCCGCCGTGGCCTGCACCTCCGATGGCTGCGTGTGGGCCGCCACCCGCGACCATCTGCACCCCATCATGGGCTTCGACCCCGACGGCCGCTATATGGGCAGCATCGGCGCGGAGCTGGGCTTCGGCAGTGAGCATGGCCTGTATGCCACGGCGGAGGACCATCTGCTGGTGTGCGACAGCGGCCGGCATGTGGTGTATGAGCTGGACCGGGAGGGCCATGTGCTGCTGGAGCTGGGGGAGAAGGACCACCCCTGCGACAACGGCTTCGATCCGCAGGTCCCGTATCCTTACTGTCTCTTCACGATCGAAAAGGCGGGCGCGCCCTTCAACAAGCCCACTGGCGCGGTGAAGGCGTCGGACGGCTCCATCTGGTGCTGCGATGGCTATGGCAACGCGTCGATCCATCATTTCACCGCGGACGGGCAGCTGCTGGGCACCTATGGCGGCCCGGGGCGGGAGCCGGGGCGTTTTGTGAACCCGCACAGCATCTGGGTGGATAAGAACGGGTTGGTGTGGGTCTGTGACCGCGACAACCACCGTGTGCAGGTCTTCGACAAGGATGGCAGCCTGGTGAAGTGCCAGGAGCCCTTCTGGCCGATCGACTCGCCCTACGGCCCCTCCACGCTGTGGAGCGACGGCAGGTATATGTTCTTCAGCTGCGATACGCGCGGCATGGGCGTGTATGATGTGGATACGCTGGCGCTGTATGGCATCCTGGAGGCCCCGAGGAACAGCCCGATGCTGGGCCACAGCATGTGCGGCAACGCGCAGGGCGACCTGTTCTTCGGGCACCTGGACCCCAAGCCGATGATCACCAAGCTGAAGAAGCTGTGACAGGGAGGGAACGAGGATGGAATATACGCATCTCGGCCGGAGCGGCCTGATGGTCAGCCGCCTGTGCTTGGGCACGATGGCCTTCGGCAACAGCTGCGACGAAAAGGAGTCCTGGCGCATCATGGACGCGGCGCTGGCCGCGGGCATCAATTTTTTCGATTCCGCCGATAATTATGGCAAGGCGACGAACAACGAGGGCATCACCGAGAAGATCCTGGGACGCTGGTTCGCCCAGGGCGGCGGACGGCGCGAGCGCGTGGTGCTCACGACCAAGGTCCATGAGGAGATGCACGACCCGAACGACGGCCCGAACAGCCCCGGCGGTCTCTCGGCCTATAAGGTGCGGCGCCATCTGCGCTCCTCGCTGGAGAGGCTGCAGACCGACCATGTGGAGCTGTACTTCATGCATCATATCGACCGCGGCTGCTCCTGGGAGGAGCTGTGGGACGTGTTCGAGCAGCTCTACCGCGATGGCACGATCGATTATGTGGGCACGAGCAACTTCCCGGCCTGGGCCTTCACGATGGGGCAGGAGAGGGCCAACGCGAGGCACTTCTTCGGCATCGCGGCGGAGGAGCATCGCTACAACCTGCTCTGCCGCCAGCCCGAGCTGGAGGTGCTGCCCGCGGCAAAGAAGCAGGGCATCGCGGTGATCACCTGGAGCCCCCTGTGCGGCGGCATGCTGACCCGGGCGGGCCTGAAGCGCCTGGAGGACCAGGAGGCGGCCGGAAAGCTCGCGCCGGCGGATCGAAAGACGCTGGAGCAGCTGCGGCTCTTCCGCGACTTCTGCGGTGACTTGGGCGTGACGCAGGAGGAGGCCGGCCTGGCCTGGCAGCTCCATAGCTCCTATGTGACCTGCCCGATCATCGGTGCCAGCGAGGCGAGCCAGATCGAGAGCAGCTGCAAAGCCCTGGAGGTCAAGCTGGACGAAGCGGCCCTGCGCCAGCTGGACAGCATCTTCCCGCCGGTGGGCGAGGCCCCGGAGGCCTATGCCTGGTAAAAGAGAAGACAAGGAACGGAGCCCGTGGCTGGGATGGCCGCGGGCTCCTTGCTTTGGACGCTGTTGCGCGCGGAGCCGGATGATGGTATGATATGCTCATAGCGTTCGTAACAAAAGGAGGTCCCCTGATGAAGATCCTGAACTTCGGCTCGATGAACCTGGACCATGTCTATACGGTGCCCCATATGGTCACGCCGGGCGAGACGCTGCTCTCGGGAGGGAAGCGGCTCTTCTGCGGCGGCAAGGGGCTGAACCAGTCGGTGGCGATCGCGAAGGCGGGCGGCGAGATCTACCACGCGGGCGCGGTGGGCGAGGACGGCGGCATCCTGTGTGACGCGCTGACGGCGGCCGGCGTGGACACCCGCTATGTGCAGCGCCGGAAGGGCTCGAGCTGCGAGACAGTGATCCAGGTGGACCCGCGGGGGCAGAACAGCATCATCGTCTATGACGATCCGGCCATGCACATGGAGGAGCCGGACCTGGACGCGATCCTGGAGGGCTTCGGCGCGGGGGACATCCTGGTGCTGCAGAACGAGCTCTACAACTCGGCGCTGATGATGCGCAAGGCAGCCGACCTTGGTCTGGTCGTGGTGTTCAACCCCTCGCCGGCGGATGAGAAGATCGGCGGCTATCCGCTGGAGCGGGCCGGCTGGCTCATCCTGAACGAGGTGGAAGGCGCGGCACTGGCTGACGGAGCACAGGAAACCGACCAGATCCTGAAAACGCTAAGACAAAAGTATCCCAAAGTCGGTATCGTGCTCACGCTGGGGTCGGAGGGCTCGGTCTGCTGCGTGGGCAATCGGGTCCTGCGGCAGGCGGCGTTCCCAGTGAAGGCCGTGGACACGACCGCCGCGGGCGATACCTTCACGGGCTACTTCGTGGCGGGGCTGGCCCGGGGCGAGGCCCTGCCGGACATCCTGCGGCGAGCCTCGCTGGCGGCGTCCATCGCGGTGACGCGGCCCGGCGCCGCGGGTTCGATCCCGGCGAGGGAAGAGGTGGAAGGGGCGCTCAGGCAGCTGTGACAGGCTGCCGGCGCCCCTTTTCGTATGGGCCCATAGATAAGATATGAAAAGGCTGGGAAGATCGTGTCGTTTCTATTACAGAACGTTCAACTCACAATAAACTGTGGATGACCGTCCTTGACGGGCCCGGGCTTATCGTTTACCTTGTAACAAATGGATCGAAAGGTGGGGCTTGCGGTGCGTGAACGATGTGACATCATCTTGCCAAGCAAGCAAGCAAGCAAGCAAGCAAGCAAGCAAGCAAGCAAGCAAGCAAGCGCTTGAAGCCTGCCTTTTTTGTGTTGCTTTTTTGAGCGCGTGTCCGGGTGGTATACGGATGCGCGCCTTTTGTATGGGAGGAGCGGGGAGGCAGGTGATGACGGCGTGAGCGAAAAGATCCCCACGCTGCGGGAAGCCATCCGGGCGATCGCGGACGCCAGAGACCTTACGCTGAACGAGCTGGCCGGGAAGCTCGGCTATAAGAGCGGGACCTCGCTGATGCGCCTGATGGACGATCCCGTGCGGGACAAGACGCTCGAAACCTTCGAGCAGCGGGTGCAGACCGAGCTCACACTGAGCGAGGAGGAGCTCCGGCTGGTCTCGGACGGCATCCTGGTGAAGCGGGAGGGGCCGCAGGCGTGGCTCGTCCGGCAGGAGGTCGCGGCCTTCGTCCGGGGCGACCAGAGGGAGGATCCGGGGCGGATCGAGATCAGGGGCCCGGACGGCAGACGCTATGCCGGGCTGACGGACTATCTGGCCGGCCGGAAGGAGCTCCGGCTGACGGTCTTCAACTGCATGGACGACCGGGTCGCCGGCGAGCTGGAGCGCCTGCTGCGGCATACGGACGCCGTCATCCGCAACGATATCTCGCTGGACGACCGGCAGCGCCGCACGATCTATTGCTACCGGACGATCGCCCCGCTGATGTTCCACCGCCATTATGAGCCCTATGTGCTGCCGGAGGGGAGCCCCGCGAGCGCCCCCGGCATGACCGGGCTGAGCCGGAGCGACGCGATCGTGTGCGAGTCGGTCGACGAGGAAGGGCAGACGCGCAGAGAGCTGTTCATCCTGGTGGACGGCGCGGCGCAGGCCCTGCCCCTGCCGGCCATGGAGGGCATGGACCGACCGAAGTCGCTCGTTCCGCTGAAGCAGACCTGGTATGACTGCGAGAGCTTCGCGGACTACATCGGCTACAGCCAGTCCTATTACGACCTGGAGAAGGACCATGCCTGGTGGAAGCTGAAGCCGGACATCGGTGTCGACAGCATCTCCGGCGACATCCTGGCCAGGGCGGTGCGCGAGGGGCCCATCCCCTGGGAGAAGGAGTACGACGAGGTGCTCGAGGTCCTGCGGGTGATGTATAACGAGCGCTTCGCCAACGCGTTCGGCCGCGGGAAGCACCACTTCACGGTGATGAAGCAGAGCGCGATGAAGCGCTTTGTGGAAACGGGCCGGACGACGGACCACTTCTGGGCGATGCGGGCCTACACGGGGCAGGAGCGGCTGCAGATCCTGCGGGTGCTGGTCGACAAGGCGCGGACGGATCCCTTCGTCCATCTCCTGTTCCTGAAGGACGAGGGCCTGGTGCGGGACATGGAGATGTGCTACTACGAGGACCGGGGCCTGCTGCTCCTGCGGGCCGACACGGATTACGACCTGCGGGCGGATCACGGACAGATCCTGCTGCGGGACCCGGCCGTGTTGGAGAGCTACCGTTCCTATTATATGGACCAGATCGTGAAGCGGGGCTGCCTCGATGAGCGTGAGAGCCTCGCGGTCCTGGAGAAGCTGCTGGCGACGGCCGAGGCGATCTGCAGGAAGGAAGCCCACAAGAGGACGGGGTAACAGAGGCCCCATCCCTGGAAAGATATGATCGAAGGAAATACAGGAGGCTATGGATCGTGGAACTGAAGCGCATCTTGGCTCTGGTACTGGCGTTCACCATGCTGTGGACGTCCCTGGCGATCGGCGAGACAGCGACGCCGACCGACCTGCTCCCCGAGACGCCTGCCGCGGATGAGGCTCCGGCGGCGGAGGAGACGGCCGAAGAGGCCGAGGTCTTCGTGCCCGCGGGCTTCGTGACCGCGAAGGACGGGACCTATGTCTACGCGGACGAGGAGATGACCGAGAAGCTCGGCCATTTCACGAAGGACGCGTGTGTGTATGCCTTCACGCAGGCGGAGTCCGGTGTGAAGAAGGATGGAACGACCATGGTCGCTTTTGCCCTGGAGAGCGCGGCGGTGGTCGGCTATGTCCGCACCTCCCGGCTGATCGAGCTGAAGGCCATGGCCGACCTGACGGACGTGGTCTATAAGGAGATCGAGCTGACCGAGGCGGCCTTCGAGAAGGAGCCTGTCGAGGAGGAGCCTGCTACCGAGCAGCCTGCTGCCGAGGAGCATGTCGCCGAGCAGCCTGCTGCCGAGGAACAGCCTTCTGCCGAAGCTGCCGCCGCCGAGGAGCCCACGGACGACGAGCTCATGGCCGGTATGCCTGTGGCCCAGGCGGAGGAGCCCGCTGAGGCGGAGACCGAGGAAGAGCAGCTCGCCACGCAGACGGACCTGGATGCCGCTCCCGTGGAGAAGGGCAGCATCTTCATCATCAAGGACCAGACCGCGGCGAAGACGGTCAAGCTGGACTGGCTGCCCCTCGAAGGCGCCAAGAGCTATCTGGTGACCTATACCGCCCCCAACGGCCTGGCGATGAAGCGCAAGACCACCAAGCCCACCATGACCATCACCAGCCTGAAGTAGGGCGACTATGCCTTCAATGTGCAGGCCTGCTCCGACAGATCCGGCAGCAAGCCCTTCGGCAAGCTGTATACGGCCGAGGTGACCGTGGGCGACTGGAAGTGGGCCTCCGCGCCGGTGCTCTACGCGGAGCAGCTCGATCCCGATGAGGCGCTGGTGCGCATCAGCTGGACGGCCCAGTACGGCGCCGACGGCTACGAGATCAGCGACAACAAGAAGACGATCGTCGCGCTGGTGGAGGCGGGCGATGCCGCCTACAGCGCCAGCGAGATGCTCTACAGCTTCGAGCTGGGTGCGCACTACCTCTATATGCGCCCCTATGTCTACGCCTTCGACGGGACGACCAAGATCTATGGCTCTTATTCCAAGATGAAGACCATCAAGATCGACATCGCCTGGATGAAGACCAAGCCCGTGCTGGTGCTCAAGCAGACCGCCGAGGGCGAGGTCACGGTCAGCTGGCAGCAGATCGAGCTTGCCGAGGGCTATGACGTGTTCGAGATGATCGGCAACCAGCCGGTCTACCGCGCCACGGTCTACGCGGCCGAGGTGAACGACTTCGGTATGCTGGAGTGCCCGATCGGCGGCCTGGAGGAGGGCAAGCACACCTTCATGGTGAAGGCCTGGCGCTACAACGTCGCCGGCATCAAGGACGTGGGCACCGCCTCCGCCAACAAGTCCATCACCCTGGTGGAGCTGTGGAAGGCCGCGCCCAAGCTGAGCGGCCGCCAGTATGACGGGGACCGCGTCATCCTCACCTGGTATGTGGAAAACGAGGCCGAGTCCTATGAGGTCTATGGCCTTGTGGGCAAGGTGTATAAGCTGCTCGCTACCATCGAGGCCGGCGACAGCCGTTACATGAACGACGATGGCTCCTACTGCTACATCACCGATCCCGAGACCATGATGATGGTGGCGGGCAAGGGCTACAAGTTCAAGGTGCGCCCCGCGAAGACGAACGCGGAAGGCGTCCTGAAGTTCGGCACCTACTCCAACATCGTGACCGTGAAGATGCTCGAGGGCTGGAAGGTGGCGCCCTATCTGCAGAGCGCGACCCAGACCGGCGAGCGTCAGGTCACCCTGGTGTGGGAGGTCGCCGACCACGCCGAGTACTACTGCATCTACCAGAAGTACAACAATAGAGACCACCAAGACCGAGATCGCGGTGGCGGACCTGGAGCGTGTGGGCCTGACCTACAGCTACACCATCAGCGGCCTGACCTGGGGCACCTATACCTACCAGGTGGAGCCCGTCAAGTATGACAAGAAGAAGCGCCTGGCTGGCACCAAGTCCAACACGCTGGATGCCAATGTGGGCGAGTATGACGATCCTGAGTACTGCAGGGCTCTGCTCGACCAGACCGACCTGACGCCCACCGTGACCGTGGACGGCTTCGGCCGCGTGACCCTGGAATGGGCCGCGATCGACGAAGAGCTGGACCTGATCTCCTACCACATCTATGTGACCGATGAGAACGGCGAGCTGCAGCACGTGATCGCCACCAAGGACACGAGCTACCGTCTGCCGCAGCAGTTCACCAGCGGTGACTACACCTTCGCGATCGTGGCCGAGATCGATGTGAACCACGAGTCCATGTACTCCGATGAGTACGCGGCCGACGAGAGCATCGACGCTTCCGTCTTCGTGAGCGACGGCGTCGAATACACCCTGAACGAGGACGGCACCTGCACCGTGACCGCGGTGGTGGACAGCTCGCTCGAGAGCATCGTCATCCCGCAGTATGTGGACGGCCACAAGGTGAGTGCCGTGGGCAGCGGCGCCTTCGACGGCTCCTCCGCCACCGAGGTCGAGCTGCCTGTGACCATCGAGGACATCGCCGATGACGCCTTCGACGGCCTGGACAGCTCCGCCACCCTCACCGCGCCCGAGCACAGCTACGCCGCGCAGTGGATCGAGGAGAACTGGGTACACGAAGAGGCCACCTTCGGACAGGTGGACTGCACCGCCGACGATGAGGACCTGGTGGTGGGCCATGAGGTGACCTTCGAGGGCCAGGCCTACAACGCGACGAGCGTGGTGGTCAGCATCGATGAAGAGATCGTGGACACGGTGACCCCGGATGATGACGGCGTGTTCACCTTTGCCTTCACGCCCGACGAGGCCGGTACCTACGCCGTGAAGTTCGTGGCGTACAATGATGATTTCGAGGGCGAGAGCGAGATCGTGACGGTGACGGTGGCGGAGGAGGAGCCTGTGACGGGCACGCCCTCCGTGACCGCTGCCACGCTGGAAAAGGAAGACGACCTGGACCTGATCGTCGGCAGCGATGTGACCTTCAAGGTCACGACCTCCGGCGCGGATTCGGTGAAGGTCTATATCGATAACGAGCTCGTGAAGACCGTGACCGTGACCGACGGCGAGAACACCATCACCTGGACGCCCGAGGACGCGGGCGACTACACGGTGAAGCTCGTGCCCTGCAGCGGTACCACCGAGGGCACGGCCTATACGATGAGCGATACCGTGGCGGTGGCCAATTAGGCCATGCCTGAGATCGATGAGCAGCTGGATACCCCCACGCTGAAGCTGGAGAGCGTGACCCAGACCAGCGCGACCCTGAGCTGGACCGCAGTGGAGAACGCTGAGGTCTATGTGATCTATCGCAGCAGGAAGTCGAACAGCGGCTTCGCCCAGATCGCGCAGATCGAGGCGACAGAGGCTCTGACCTGGACGGACGAGAGCCTTTCCGCCGGCGCGGACTATTACTACAAGATCGAGGCGCAGAGCACCTCCTACCTGACCAGCGAGAAGAGCGGCGCGGTGAAGGCCACGACGGAGGGCGACGATATCCTCTTTGAGTTCCGGGTCGTCGACAACTCCACGGATGAGGATCTGCTGGAGTGCGGCAGCGCGGAGATGGTGAATGAGGCTTATGCCACGATCGGCACCTATATCTACGCGTCCGATCCCTGGACGGCCACTGTGACCAGCGACGCGGACTGGCTGGGCATGCGTAACGACCTGAAGACCCTCTCCAGTGAAGGATCCAAGACTTGGGTGGAATTCGGCTGTCTGGATGGCTCGGTGGCGGATACGATCCGCTATGGTGAGATCACCTTCCAGACCACCGACGAGGGCGGCACGGAGCACACCTACTATCTGCGCATCTACCAGAAGGCGGACGATTACGAGCCGATCGTGACGGTGGATCTGAGCAGCTATGTGCTGGATTTCGACGCCGAGGGCGGCGAGCAGCAGATCATGGTGACGACGACCGGCACCTACGGTGTGATGAGCAAGGGTGACGGCGACACCGCCACGGCTGTGCCGAGCGTGACCGCGAAGGGCGTGGAGGACTGGCTGTCTACCGTGACGCTGGCCGATCTGATCACGGTGTCGGTCGGTCCGAACTACGATCCCACCACGCGTAATGGTACGGTGTTCGTGTCGAACGGTGACGCGGTGAAGAACGTGACGGTGCGCCAGAAGGCCGCCGAGGTGGCCCAGCCGACTGTGGAGTTCGCCGCTTACAACAAGAGCGAGATCCTCTCCAACGGCGGCGACTTCGGTACGCTGCTCAATGACGGCGAAGGCCAGTTCGCGATCACGATCAGCTATATGAATGCCAAGCGCATCTATATCAGCATCTATGATATGGATGACAACGAGGTGGCTCTCACGTCCGGCAGCGAGATCATCGAGTCGAAGTACGATGGCCTTGTGGCTGGCGATGAGGACGGCGACGGCACGGGCTCGATGGACTTCGTCAGGAGCATCCTGACCACCGCGCCTGTGGGCACCTACAAGGTGAAGGTCACGGTCTCGTCTTCGGATGTCAAGAACGATGCGCAGGCGAAGAAGGCCGAGGGCTGGTGCACGCTGACAATTAGGGATGTGACTGCAGCAAGAGATCCTTCGTTTGTTATCAACCAAAGGGATTACCCTGGAATCAAATATGGGTCTAGTGCGACGGTTTATAATTCTGGTTGTGGATTATGCTCCTTCCTAAACGCATACATCTACAAATCTGGAAACACAAAGAATGTAGATGATATGGTGAAGACACTAGCCGCAGCATGTGAGGAAAAAGGTGTCTATACATGGAATGGAGTATATAAAGCAATAAATGAAGTATTTAAAGACTATTTTGATGTAACAGTTGATGTGAGCAATACTAGTTATACATCTAAATTGCGTACGCATTTGTTGAGTGGTGGCGTTGCGACTGTTTGTGCAATGAATTATGCACTGTATAATGGCAATCCTAGCAGTAGCCATTATATGGCAGTTGTGAATATTCGCCAAAATGAAGATGGTGAATATGAGTACCTTGTGCTTGACAGTTACACACGACCTAAAGGGAACAAGTTGGGTTTTGGAACTAAAGCTTACGGTTGGGTAAAGGAAGATGTTCTTTATAATCTTGGCGGAGGCAAATGGTATTGCCTGTTTAGCTTCAAAGATTATAACTACAATGGTGAATCGGTTGAGAAGACCCTTGTGACTGACATCACCCTTTCCTCCACGGCGACGCAGTATCTTACCTTCCTTGATAGCGGTGCGACCTACGGTCACGCCGTGCCCACCGTGACGGTGGCACCCTCCAACGCGACCAACACGACCGTGACCTGGTGCTCCACCGCGCCCAGCGTGGCCAAGGTGGACGCCACCACCGGCGTGGTGACCGCGGTGAGCGGCGGCACGGCCGAGATCTTCGCCAAGGCCGCTGACGGCAGCGGCGTGGAGAGCGACCGCTATACGGTGACCGTTGTGCCGAAGCCGACCTTCACTGTGAACGGCGTGGAGTATGCTTCCGGATCCTTTGTGGAAGAGACTGAACTGCCGCTGAAGTTCACCTGGAAGGGCAGCAACTACCTCTATGATGTAGCCGCGGTCGGCACGTCCGATCGTCCTTCCTCGACGGACGGTTCCTACACGACGAAGACGGAGGACTGCATCAAATACATCACGGAAGATCCGTATGCGAATGCTGAGCTGTCCGGCTTTGTCGAGGATACGATCTATGTCAAGCTGTGGGTGAAGAACATCTATCTTGATGATGATGGGAACAAGCACGGCTCGAATGGCTGGATCGTGGTGAAGGTGAAGGAGACGGTGGATCCTGTCACCATCACCAGTGATGTCTACACGCACAAGGACATCGTGGAGCGCAACAGCGGCACGGCCCTTACGCTGGAGTGGCCTACCATCACGGGCAGTAATGGTGTGTATACCTATAAGGTCGTGGGCCTGACCGAAGAGGTGGACTTCAACAGCGACAGCCAGGAAGGCGACACGCTGTACAACGAGACCTACACCGGCTACCAGGTGCCCACGGAGGAATACCTGACGATCTCTGCTTCGGATACTGCGAAGTATTCCTACCTGAAGGTCGCGATCTCTGCTCAGGACATGAACGGAGAGGCGACGTGGTTCGTGTTCGGGGTGAAGCTGAGCGAGCTGGACTACTATGCAGACAGCAACGGAATCGTGGCCAAGCTGGATGCGCTTTTCCGCCCGGTCGCAACATAGGGGAAATTTGGTACTTATTTCATGCTCAACGGGCTGCCTTGCACTGCTACGAAAACAGACTGCTCGACATGGAATTATAAGTATTGGGTGAACGGGGCACTTGCGGAGTCTGGTTCGTACAGCACGCAGTATATCGGTAAGCAGTGCTTTGCCTATGCCGAATATATCGAGTGCAAGCTCTATGGAAGTTGCTGGAGGCTATATCAAGACAAGGATCATCCTGATGGAGAAAAGTTTGATAGGATCAATGGTTATGGATCCTATACAAATATCGACTCGAACTGGACTGGTGCCAAATTGGACGCAGACCAGTGGAAGACTTATGTGACGGAGACGCTCAGCGCATACCATGTGAATACGTTGCATATCCGCACTGGCGCAAGTGGCGAAGGCAAGCATTCCATGACCGTTGTGGAAGCAAACGCCTCTTCGATCACGATCATTGATGCCAATTATGATGAAAAATGCGGCATCAGATGGAAGAAGTACAGCTGGAGCACATTTGCATCTGTTTTCCCCTACCTTCTCTATCTGGAAGTCTACAATGGCTACAAGGATACCGAGGCTGTGACCTCCCTGTCCCTGTCCCAGACCACCGCCAGCATCGCTGCGGGCGCCACCGTGACCCTTACGGCCAAGGTGGACCCCAGCACCGCCGCGGTGACCTGGTCCAGCAGCGACACGTCTGTGGCGACCGTGGCGAACGGCCTCGTGACGGGCGTGGCTGCCGGCACGGCCACCATCACGGCCAGCGCGGGCACCAAGACGGCGAGCTGCTAGGTGACGGTGACGAAGGAGACCATCGCCATCACCTCCCTCTCCTTCAAAGAGTCTGCGGTGTCCATGCGCCAGGGTGACGATCAGTCCATGTGCCAGAATGACGATCAGGCCCCTCAGACGCTGACCGTCTATCCCACCGACTACAACGAGACTATCACCTGGACTTCGTCCAACACGAGCGTGGCTACGGTGAGCGCTGATGGCCAGGTGCAGGCCCTCTCCGCCGGCACGGCGACCATCACGGCGAAGGCCGCGGCGGCGTCCGCGTCCTTTACCGTGAAGGTGCTGGGCACGCCGACCATCACGATCACGAACGGCAGCAGCGCGAACGAACTTGAAAGCGGTGCGGTCATCGATACCAGCAAGGCATTGGCCATCTTTTGGGCAGCCGGAAACACCAGCAAGTACAATGTCAAGATGATCCTGACCAGCGATACGCCCACAAGTGGTTCGAACACCGTGCTCGACGGCGGCTATATCTTCAATGATGCGACGACCGACACCAGCAAGAGTTTCTCCGCCAGTCAGTTGTAGACCTACGCTGCGAAGGGGGCCCCGGTCTATCTGAAGATCTGGGTGCAGAGCACGGCTGATGATGTCGTGGATTCGGATCACGGTGTTGCTTGGATGTATGTTTGCCTGAACGCTCCTACGCTGTCCGTCTCTGTTTACAACAACACGACGGTCAGCACGGTCGATCCTGAGACGCCCTTCTCTCTTGACATCGATTGGGGCGTGGAACAGAATGACAAGATCGAGAAGCTGTATGTGCAGATCGATGGGCTGACCTTCATCGAAAACTGGAGCAAGAACAACGGTGGCAGCTCTGTGGACGGCCTGTACAGCGATGACAAGACCGGTATCTTCGATGCGGACACCAAAGCGGCAGGCAAGAAGTCCTATACCTTCTATCCCGCGGAAGGCGCAGCCGCGGGCAGCTATACCGTGAAGGTGTGGTTCGAGGACACCAGCGGGAACAAGTCGAATGTGGAGACGTATACGCTGAAGCTGAAGGACTACATCACCGGCACGCCGGCCACGCAGAGCGTTTCCAGCAGCGGTGATCGTGAGCTCGGCTACACCTTCACCTGGAGCGGTGAAATGGCTTCGATCGATGTCTCGATCGATAACGGTGCCACCATCGCAAACGGATGGGTCGATGCTGAGACGTTCTCCAAGAGCCTTTCTTTCGGGACGAGTGATGTAGGCGGAGAGGGTATCAATTCCTACGTATTCACGAAGCTCCTGCTTGCTGATGATGTGGAAGTCGGTGAGTATACCGTGACCGTCACCATGACCAACAAGGCGGGGGTGACCTCGGATCCGTGGACGGGGACGGTGAAGGTATATACAAAGGCTGCGATGATCACCAACTTAGAGAGTGCGGCAACTTCTGTCTTTGGAGGCTCAGACAAAAAGACCTGTGCTGTCGAAATTGCCGAAATGCTATTGGAAAATGATTTTGAGCCTGCGTTTATAGCTGGTGTATTGGGTAACATAAAATCGGAAGGAAGTTGTGGTTTCTTTGAAAACATCATGGGTTATACGTAGCAGAATCTGATCGATGTATTTGGAAGCACTAAAGGGACAGGTCACAGCAATTATGTTGCACATATGAAAGCAACACAGAGTGCTGTTTTTGCCGAATATGATTCGTGCAACTGCGATCACTCTGAATATAATCAGTATAACAGCAAATATATTTATAATGGGTTTTCGCTTGCGGAGCTTGGTGAGGTATTAGATCGATATCAGGCTGAAGGATGGAATGCTCGATTTGGCTTGGGATGTATTCAATGGACTGCAGAACGATGCATGAGTTTGTATGGCTTCTATAAAGCATAGGCAGGAGATGCTGATACGATCACCAAAGCGCAATGTATGAGTGCCGAGATGAAATGTATGCTCTATGAACTTCAGTCAGGCTGCAGAAACTATGTATATACTAATTGGAAGAAAGTTCAAGGCGAAGATCTTGAAACTGAAGGAGCTGCTTATATGGCGGGTAAGATCGTATGTCAACAATATGAGACCCCTTCTGGATATAAAGAAGAAGATACATGGGGACCTCGGGCAAAAGCTGCACAAAATATTTACAACGTCATGATGGGAAACTAAACAAGCAGAGGGCACGGTGCGATCCGTGCCCTCCTTTGTATTTTTTCCCATCCATCCTTGACACCGCGCCTCTCTCGTGCTAATCTATCCATAACGCGATGCCTCACGCATCGCAACGCTCAAAAGAAGGGAAGATCGTTACCATGAAAAAGCTGCTCGCGCTGGCGCTGGCGGTGGCCATGATCATGACCATGGCCGTCAGCTTCTCCCTGGCCGAAGGCATCGGCTTCTCCACCACCGACACCATCACGCTGGTCGTCCCCGGCAAGGCCGGCGGCGGCTCCGACCTGGGCATCCGCTATTACAGCGAGGGCCTGAACCGCATCTATGGCCTGAAGACCACTGTCGTGAACTATGACAGCAACACCATCGGCCATATGACCGTGGCCAACGCCAAGCCCGACGGCCTGACCCTGACCGTGGCCACCTCCGCCCTGAACATCCAGTACATCACCGGCAACTCCGAAGTCGATCCCATGAACGACTTCACCCTGATCGCCTGCCTGCAGGACAACGGCTTCTCCGCTCTGGCCGTGCCCGCCGACGCGCCCTATGACGACTTCGCCGGCTTCGTGGCCTATGCCCTGGAGCATCCCGGCGAGCTGAACGCGGGCATGCCCGCCGCCGGCGCCAACACCTTCCTGTTCGGCAAGCTGACCCAGGTCACCGGCATCGAGCTGAACGCCGTCGAGTGCTCCTCCGAGTCTGACCGTCTGACCAACCTGGCCGGCGGCTTCATCGACATCGGCGTGGTGGGCATCGGCAACGCGCTGCAGTACGAAGAGGCCGGCAAGCTGAAGGTCATCGGCACCGTGGCCGGCGACGGCGCGGTCATCGCCGAGTACACCAAGGAGCTGCCCGACAACTACAAGACGCTGCAGGAGCAGGGCTTCGCGGATTGCTACAACACCGTGATGCATTACCTGCTGGGGCCTGCCGGCATGGATCCTGAAGTGGTCGCCGAGATGAACGCCGCCATGAAGGCCGTCGTCGAGGACGAGACCGTGAACGCGGGCATCGCCGGCATCGGCAACATCCCCGGCTGGCACGACCTGGAGGAGTCCGCCAAGATCCGCCAGGAGGAGTATGACACCACCGTGGAGATCGCCAAGGCCCTGGGCCTGTACGCTCTGGATGACTGATCCTTCTCGGATCATCTGATACGATGATCAAGGGGCTGTTGTGTTCTCTGAAGAATGACGACAGCCCCTCTCTTTGTAAGAAGAAGAACAGAGAAAGGGAGGACCCCCGGATGAAACTGAAGCTTCGCAGAGATACCGTGACCGGCATCGTCGGCCTGGCGGCCTGCGCGTTCTTCCTCTATGGCGCGCAGCTCATCAAGATGCCCAAGAAGCTCCTGGAGCCCGGCCCCCGCCTGATGCCCTACGTGGCTGTGGTGCTGGTGGCGATGAGCTCCATCGCCCTCATCATCAAGGGCATCAAGGAGCGTGACAAGGAGGAGAAGCCGTACTTCCCCAAGGGCGGCGTCCTCAAGATCACCATCAGCTTCCTCATCCTCTGCGCCTACGCGGTGGCGCTGAACTTCTTCGGCTTCCTGCCCAGCACGCCCTTCGCCACCTTCGTGCTCATCTACGATCTGAAGGGCCAGAGCAAGGTGAAGCCCATCCCCACGGCGATCATCGCCATCGTGCTGACGGCCGCCCTGTATGCCATGTTCGTTTATGGCTTCCAGGTCAAGCTGCCGGTGGGCGTACTCTTTGAGTAAGGAGGGAGACTGATGGCTGCGTATCTTTCCGCGTTGATGATCTGCCTTCAGCCCATCAACCTGCTGCTGATCTTCGCGATGGTCTGCCTGGGCATCGTGTTCGGCGCCATCCCTGGCCTGTCGGCCACGCTGGGCATCGCTCTGCTGCTGCCCGTGACCTTCGGCCTTTCCACCGAGACGTCCTTCGTGCTGCTGCTGTCCATCTGGATCGGCGGCGTGAGCGGCACCTTCATCTCCGCCGTGCTGATCGGCATCCCCGGCTCGTCCTCCGCCATCGCCACCTGCTTCGACGGCTACCCGATGACGAAGAACGGCCAGGCCGGCAAGGCGCTGGGCATCGGCATGACGGCGTCCTTCCTCGGCACCGTGTTCTCTGTGGCCCTGGCCACCGTGCTGAGCCCCGTCATCGCCGAGTTCGCCCTGCAGCTGGGCCCCTGGGAGTACTTCTCCCTGTGCTTCTGCGCCATCACCCTGATCGCGTCCCTGTCGAAGGGCAACATCTTCAAGGGCATCATGTCGGCCGGCATCGGCCTGATGATGGGCTGCATCGGCCTGGACCCCATCAACGGCGCGCAGCGCTACACCTTCGGCAATCCGTATCTGACCAGCGGCATCAGCACCGTGGCCCAGATGCTGGGCATGTTCGCCATGTGCCAGATCATCCGTGACTCCGCCAAGGGCGAAGCCAAGATGCCTGAGTGCGACGTGAAGAACATGAAGGGCCTGGGCGTGAGCTTCCGCGACATCATCGACAACATCAAGACGATCCTGTTCGCCTTCGCGGCGGGCCTGTGGATCGGCTTCCTGCCCGGCATGGGCTCCGGCATCTCGAACATGGTGGCCTATGGCTACGCCAAGGGCATCAGCAAGGATCCTGACAGCTTCGGCAAGGGCAACCCCGCCGGCGTGTGGGCCTCCGAGACGGCCAACAACGCCTCGCTGGGCGGCGCGCTGATCCCCATGATGGCCCTGGGCATCCCGGGCGACGGCATCACCGCGATGCTGATCGCCGGCCTGACCATCCATGGCCTGCAGGCCGGTCCTCTGTTCATGACCAGCCAGCCCGACCTGGCGATGCTCATCTTCGCCTGCGTCATGATGGCCGCCATCGTGACCTTCATCGTGCAGGTGCTCACCAAGCGCTGGTTCCCCTACATCCTCAAGATCCCGTATCATTACCTGTATACCGCCATCCTGATCATCAGCTTCATCGGCGGCTACGGCATCTCCAACACCATGTTCAACATCTATGTGATGCTGGCGCTGTGCCTGCTGGCCATCTTCATGAGCGTGGCCGGCCTGCCCACCTCGCCGCTGGTGCTGTCCTTCATCCTGTCCAGCAAGCTGGAGAGCTACTTCCGCAAGGGCATCAGCTACGATCACGGCAGCTATGGCAAGTTCTTCACCCGTCCTCTGTCGCTGGTGCTGCTGCTGGTGGCCGTGTTCTGCGTGATCTGGCCCTTCCTGTCCGATCACCTGAAGGCGAAGAAGGCAGCGAAGGCCGCTGCCGCCAAGGCGGTGGAAGCGCCCCAGCAGGACGTGAACGACGACTGATCTGAGGGACCCCGGCTCCTGTCGGCAGGCGGAGCGCCGTGCTTTGGCGCTCCGTCTGCCGTTCGATACGATCTTTGAACAGAACAGACTTGGAAAAGGAACGGAACGATGGAGAAGGAAGCGCTGAGGAAGGCCATTCTGGAGAAGCTCGAGACGCCGCGCATCCCGGAACGGGACTGGCCGGCGGAGACCTTCGGCATCGTGCCGGGCGCGCCGGAGCTGCAGACGGAAAGGCTCGACCGGGCCGTGCGGACCATCTCGGCCCAGGGCGGCGGACGCCTGGTGCTGCCGGCGGGCGACTACCGCACGGGCGCCGTCCGGCTGCGCAGCGGCGTGGAGCTGCGTCTGGAGAAGGGCGCCCGCCTGTGCTTCACCGCGGAGGAGCCCGAGAAGAACTACCCGCTGGTCTATGTCCACTGGGAGGCCAGCCCCTGCATGAACTACAGCCCGCTGCTGTATGCCTTTGAGGAGAAGGACATCGCGGTGACGGGCGAGGGCGTGCTGGACGGCGGCGCCAGCCGGGAGACCTGGTGGCGCTGGCACCATCAGGTGGAGGAGGCCTGGTCGGAGGACCTGCCGGACTTCCAGCTGAAGGACCGCAAGGCCCTGCGCAGGATGAACATGGACGGTGTGCCGCCGGAGGAGAGGATCTTCGGGCCGGGGCACTATCTGCGGCCGAACTTCGTGCAGTTCCTGCGCTGCTAGCGGGTGCTGCTGCGGGGCGTCACGCTGGTGAACAGCCCCATGTGGCAGCTGAACCCGGTGTGCTGCAGCTCCGTCATCGTGGATGGGGTGACGCTGTCCTCCCATGGCGCCAACAATGACGGCTGCGACCCCGAGAGCTGCGACGGCGTGTGGATCCGGCATTGCCGCTTCGATACGGGCGATGACTGTATCAGCCTGAAGTCGGGGCGCGACCGCGACGGCAAGACCGCGAACATCCCCTGCCAGAACGTGCTCATCGAGGACAACGACTTCGCCGACGGACACGGCGGCGTGGCGCTGGGCAGCGAGATGAGCGGCGGCATCCGCCGGGTGCTGGCCAGCGGCAACCATTTTTCCAGCCCGCACCTGACCTACGCGCTGCGCCTGAAGACCAATGCCCGGCGCGGCGGCTTCATCGAGGACGTGATGCTCTGCGACAGCACGATGGACCACGTCCACGGCGCGGCGGTGCATGGCACCATGCTCTATGAGGACGGGCGCAACGGCGACGACCTGCCGTGGTTCCGGAACATCACGGTCGAGAACATCACGGCCCACGGCGGGGACTACGGCATCTTCCTGGAGGCCTTCCCGGAGGTGCCCATCACGGGGCTGGTGCTGAGGAACATCACGATCGACGGCGCGGCCCGCACGATGCGCAGCATGAACTGGGCGTCGGACGCTGTGCTGGAGGACGTGACGATCGACGGCCTGCGGTTCCCCAGGCCCGGCAAGGTGCGGATCCTGGGCGTGCCCGCGGTCGGGCGATCAGTCCGGGCCTCGGCGGAGGATCTAGGCGGCCGAGAGCCGCTGACCTACCTGTGGTAGACCTCGGAGGACGGGGATCGCTGGCAGGAGGCGGGCAGGGGAGAGGAGATCGAGCTTCCGGCCTGCGCCTTCGTGCGGCTGACGGCCTTCGGGGAGGGCGACAGCCGGGAGACCGGCATCGCCTACCGGGTGCTGAGCGAGACCGAGGCGGCTGACACGATGACCGCGAGGCTCACCTGCCGCGGTGTGACTGCGCCTGTGGGGGCAGCCGATGCGCCTGTGACCCGCCGCGAGCTGGCGGCGATGCTGCTGCCCCTGGCGGACCGGACCCTGGCCCCGGCGGCGCTGGCGGATACGGACGATCCTGCCTGCCGCCTGATCGCGGCCAACGGCTTCCTGAAGGCGGACAAGGACGGTCGCTTCCATCCGAACGATCCGGTGCCGCGCCAGCAGCTGGCCACGGTAGCCATGCAGGCCTGCGGCGTCAATTATCGCAACGCTTCCTCCACCATGCCCGTGTGCCGTGACGTGGCGGAGGTGCAGACCAACTATGGGACCAATGTGGCCCGGGCCCTGTATTTCGGCTTCATGGAGCTGGAGGACGGTGCCTTCTGCCCCAAGAGAGAGACGACGCTCGCCGAGGCCTGCGCCATGCTGGAGCGCGTGGCAGACTTCGCCGGGCTGTGACCGCGACGCGGACGACATGGATGACATGGAAGGAAGGGATGCTTGCGTATGTGGATGGAGTATTTCAAGGAGTTCCTCGATGAGCGCTTCGTGCGGTTCCTGAACGAGAAGCCCTGGAACTACAAGGACGACCTGTGCGTCATCGGCGGGCATGACCTGGCGCTGGCCACGGGCGACGCGTCCTGGGAACAGTATGCCCTTCGCTATGCCGACCATCTGATGGATGCCGAGGGCCGGATCCAAAACTGGAAGGCGGACGAGAGCAACATCGACAAGGTGAGCTTCGGCAAGTCGCTGATGATCCTGCGTGACCTGACCGGTGACGCGAGGTACGCGAAGGCCGTGAAGGACGTGTACGCGACCCTGGCTCCCTATCCCCGCACGGTGACGGGCAACTTCTGGCACAAGAGCATCTATCCCGACCAGGTGTGGCTGGACGGCCTCTATATGGGCCAGCCCTTCTACGCGGCCGTGCTGGACGAGACCGGCGAGGACAAGTGGGACGACATCCTGGACCAGTTCAAGACCGCGCACGAGCTCCTCTGGAACGAGGAGCTGGGCCTGTATATGCATGCCTGTGACTGCAGCCGCAGGGAGAGCTGGGCCGATCCCGCGACCGGCCGCAGCCCCTCGGTGTGGCTGCGCGCGGAGGGCTGGTACCTGATGGCTCTGGCGGACACCTACGAGCTGGCCGTGGAGCATACGCCCCGCGCCGCCGAACTGTGCGTGCTGCTGAAGAATGCTTTGGACGGCATCCTGAAGTACCAGGTGCCGGAGACGAAGATGTTCCTGCAGGTGGTGGACCGCGCGGACGCGGAGGGCAACTACTCCGAGACCTCGGGCTCGGCCATGGTGGCCTACGCGCTGATGAAGGGCGCGCGCCTGGGCATGCTCCCCGCCGACTATGGCGAGAAGGGCAGCGAGGTGCTGGACGGCATCCGCGATACCTACCTGCGCCATGAGGCGGACGGCTGGCACCTGTATGGCATCTGCGCCAGCGCGGGCCTGGGCGCGGGCCCCGATCACCGCACCGACCGCACCGGCACCGTGGCCTATTATCTGAGCGAGAAGCAGATGACGGACAACCAGCACGGTGCCGCCGCCTGCATGATGGCCGTCAGCGAGCAGCTGCGCCGCGCCTGAGGAGGGAAGAGAGATGCTCCAGCTGGGTCTGCGTCTGCATGACGCCGAAAAGCTCCCGATGGAGGAGCTGCTGCCCGTGGTGAAGGCCAAGGGCTATACCTGCACGCATCTGGCCCTGAGCAAGGCCATGAAGGACTACCCCTGCGGTCCTGCTGCGCTCACGCCGGGCTATGCCCTGTATCTGCGCCACCTGTTCGAGAAGAACGGCATGGACATCGCGGTGCTGGGCAACTATCTGAACCTGCTGCACCCTGACGAGAGCGTGATCCGGGCGTCGCTGGACAAGTATTACGCGCACATCCGCTTCGCCTCGCTGCTGGGCTGCGGCATGGTGGGCACCGAGACCGGCGCGCCGAACGCGGAATACAAGTTCTGCCCGGCCTGCCGAGACGAGAAGACGCTGCTGCGCTTCGTCGAGAACCTGAAGCCCGTGGTGCGCTGCGCCGAGCAGTGGGGCGTGATCGTGGCCATCGAGCCGGTGGCCCGCCACTCGGTGTGGGGGCCGAAGGCCTGCCGCCGGGTGCTGGACGAGATCGGCTCGCACAACCTGCAGGTCCTCTTCGACCCGGTGAACATGCTGGACCTGGACAATGTGGACCACCGCGACGAGGTGTTCCAGGAGGCCATCGAGCTGCTGAGCCCCGACATCGCCATGCTCCACCTGAAGGACTTCATCCGGGTGGACGAGGGCTATGGCCTGAAGTCGGTGGGCGCCGGCACCGGTGAGATGGACTATACACAGATCATGCGCTGGGCGAAGCGGGAGAAGCCCTTCCTCTTCGCCACGCTGGAGAACACGACCCCGGAGAACGCGGCCGACTGCCGCCGCATGATGCAGGAAGCCTACGACAAGGCGTAAAGAAAGAAGGAGAACGACTATGTCCGCTCCGCTCGTCATCAAGGTGAAGGACCAGGACAATGTGGCCATCGCCATCCATGATATCCCCCAGGGCACGGAGGTGATGCCCGGCGTGGTGACGCGCCAGGACATCCCCCAGGCCCACAAGGTGGCGCTGTGCGATATCGCCAAGGACGCGCCGATCGTCCGCTACGGCGTGACCCTGGGCTATGCCAAGGACGCGATCGCCACCGGCAGCTGGATCAATGAGCATATGCTCCACCTGCCCAAGAGCCCCGATCTGGACGACATGCCCTATGGCGTGAACATCGTGCCCAAGGAGGCACTGCCCATGCCCACCCGGACGACCTGGATGGGCTACCGCAACAAGGTGGGCCCCGCCGGTACCCGCAACCTGCTGGGCATCGTGACCACGGTGCAGTGCGCCGCCGGCGTGGTGAACGTGCTGGTGGAGCGCATCAAGCGCGAGCTGCTGCCCAAGTATCCCCACGTGGACGGCGTGGTGGCCATCAACCACCCCTATGGCTGCGGCGTGGCCATCAAGGCCCGCGAGGCGCATATCCCGATCCGCGCGGTGACTAACCTCATCCGTCACCCCAACTTCGGCGGGGAGCTGATGGTGGTGGGCCTGGGCTGTGAGAAGCTGACCTATGATATGGTGCTGCCGCCCGAGGACATCACCCCCGAGAACACGCTGACCCTGCAGGACTACCCCGGCCATGAGCCGATGATGGACGCCCTGATGGCCATGGCCGAGAAGAAGCTGGCTCGCCTGAACGAGCGGCGCCGTGAGGAACTGCCCCTGAGCGAGCTGCTCATCGGCATGCAGTGCGGCGGCAGCGATGCCTTCTCTGGCCTGACCGCGAACCCCAGCGCGGGCTACGCGGCTGATATGCTGGTGCGCGGCGGCGCGACCGTCATGTTCAGCGAGGTGACCGAGGTGCGCGACGGCGTGCATCTGCTGGCCGAGCGTTGCCGTGACGCGGCCACCCGCGACAAGCTGGCCGCCGAGATGCGCTGGTATGACCGTTACCTGGAGGAGGGCGGTGTGGACCGCGACGCGAACCCCACCCCCGGCAACAAGAAGGGCGGCCTGGCCAACATCGTGGAGAAGGCCATGGGCTCCATCGCCAAGTCCGGCACCGCGCCCATCGAGGAGGTGCTCTCCCCGGCCGAGAAGCCCACGAAGCATGGCCTCATCTTTGCGGCGACCCCGGCCAGCGACATCGTGTGCGGCCCCAGCCAGCTGGCCAGCGGCATCGGCCTGCAGGTGTTCATGACCGGCCGCGGCACGCCCTATGGCCTGGCGGCGGCCCCCGTCATCAAGGTCTGCTCCCGCAACGAGATGAAGGCCCACTGGATCGACCTGATCGATGTGAACGCGGGCCCCATCGCCACGGGCGAGAAGACCATCGCTGAGGTGGGCACCGAGCTGTTCGAGCTGATCCTGGCGGTGGCCAGCGGCGAGAAGGAGCCCTACTCCGACCAGTATGGCTTCCACAACGATATCTGCATCTTCAATCCCGCGCCCATCACCTGATCCGCCTCTTGACGATCCGGGAAAGAACGATATAATAGCTTTGAAAGCGATGAGGGGACGAGTACCCTTGGCTGTGTGCTGACAAGAGAGCCTCCGGCAGGTGTGAGGGGGCAGCAGGCCATGCGGGAAGTACAGCCCCGAGCCGTCCGCTGAAGGAGCGGGAACGCTCCGCGTAGGTGGGATCCGGTGCGCCGGTTACAGCGTGCGGAGGCTGACAGGCCTCCTGTGAGGCTCCTCTCGGGGAGCGAAGTGGAAGTGGTACCGTGACGATCGTCACCTTCCTCCGTGCCATGCGGCATGGGGGAAGGTGTTTTTCATCTCACGAGAAAGATCAAGGAGGAGACAAGATGGATATCAAGGACATCCGTTTCGCCCATCGCTTCGACGGCCTGACCGGCAGCGCGATCCGCGAGATCTTCAAGATGATCGCCCAGCCCGGCATGATCTCGTTCGCGGGCGGCAATCCCGCACCCAGAGCCCTGCAGGACGATGTGGTGGCGGAGCTGGCGGCGGAGGCGCTGAAGGAGGACGGCAAGGCCATCCTGCAGTATGGCGCCACGGAGGGCTACGCTCCCTTCCTGAAGGTGCTCAAGCCCTGGTGTGAGGAGCAGATCGGCTGCCCGATCCCCGCGGTGCTGCCCGTGACCGGCTCCACCCAGGCCATGGACCTGCTCTGCAAGGCTCTCATCGATCCCGGCGACGCCATCCTGGTGGAGGACCCCACCTTCCTGGGCAACATGCAGTGCATGAAGATCTATCAGGCGAAGCTGGTCCCCGTGGAGAGCGATGACGAGGGCCTGATCCTGGAGAAGCTGGAAGCGGCGATGAAGGAGCATCATCCCAAGATCCTGTATACGATCCCCAACTTCCAGAACCCCACCGGCAAGACGCTGGCTGCCGACCGCCGCCAGCCCATCGCCGAGCTGGCCGCGAAGTATGGTGTGGTGGTGGCCGAGGACGACCCCTACCGCGACCTGCGCTACTCCGGCACGCCGCTGCCCACCATCAAGAGCTATGACAAGGAAGGCTGGGTCATCTTCCTGGGCAGCTTCTCCAAGATCGTGTCGCCCGGCATGCGCGTGGGCTATATGGCCGGCGACGCGGGCCTCATCCGCAAGTGCACCATGGGCAAGCAGAGCAGCGACCTGCACACCGCGAACCTGACCCAGGCCATCGTGGCCAAGTATCTGGAGAAGGGCCTGCTGCCCCAGCACATCACCGAGATCTGCGCCAGCTATAAGGAGCAGAAGGACGCGATGATGGCGGAGCTGGACAAGTTCCCCGCGGGCACGAAGTACACCCGTCCCGAGGGCGGCCTGTTCATCTGGGTGGAGCTGCCCGAGGGCATCGACTGCCTGCCGCTGCTGCAGAAGGCGGTGGAGCGCCATGTGGCCTATGTGCCCGGCACCCACTTCTTCGCGAAGGGCGGTCATCCGAACACCTTCCGCCTGAACTTCTCCAACAGCACGATCGAGCAGATCCACACCGGCATGACCACGCTGCGCGAGATCATGGAGGAAGCACTGGCCGCCGCCAAGTGAACAAGGGTATCATGCTATGTGCAAATAATATCATCATGCATCCACGAGGATCCGAAGCAGTCCAGAGGGCGATCGGAAAGCCCTCTGGTCGCGCCCGCAGGCGCGAAACTCCTGCCGGTCGCATATGCGAAAAGATCAGAAGAACGATGAAAGAAGGAACACACCGATGGCTGAGCATATCCTGGATATCCTGAAGGAGCGCGGCTTCATCGCGCAGATGACCTACCCCGAGGAGCTCTATGAGCAGCTGAAGGAGCCCACCACCTTCTATGTGGGCTTCGACCCCACGGCCGATTCCCTGCACATCGGTCACTATATCCCGATCATGGCCATGGCGCACATGCAGCGCGCCGGCCATCGCCCCATCGCGCTGATGGGCGGCGGCACCGCGATGATCGGCGACCCCTCCGGCAAGAACGATATGCGCAAGATGATGACCGTCGAGACCATCGATGACAATGTGGCGCACATCAAGGAGCAGATGGGCCGCTTCCTCGACTTCTCCGACGGCAAGGCCCTCATCGTGAACAACGGTGACTGGCTGCGCCACCTGAACTTCATCGACTTCATGCGCGAGATCGGCCCGCAGTTCCATGTCAACTCCATGATCAAGGCCGACTGCTATGCCACCCGCATGGCCTCCGAGAACGGCCTGACCTTCCTGGAGTTCACCTACATGCTGATGCAGAGCTACGACTTCCTGCAGCTGTACCGCAAGTATGACTGCCGGCTGGAGATGGGCGGCAACGACCAGTGGAGCAACATGCTGGGCGGCGCCAACCTGGTGCGCAGCAAGGACGGCGGCAAGGGCTTCGCCTGCACCTTCCAGCTGCTGCTGACCCATGACGGCCGCAAGATGGGCAAGACCGAGAAGGGCGCGCTGTGGCTCGATCCCAACAAGTGCAAGCCCTATGACTTCTACCAGTACTGGCGCAATGTGGACGACAAGGACGTGGAGAAGTGCCTGGCGCTGCTCACCTTCCTGCCGATGGACGAGGTGCGCCGTCTGGGTGCCCTGGAGGGGAGCGAGATCAACGAGGCCAAGAAGGTGCTGGCCTATGAGGTGACCAAGCTGGTGCACGGTGAGGAGGAGGCCCGCAAGGCCGCCGATGCCGCCGCGTCCCTGTTCGGCGGCGCCGCCGACAGCGCCCATGTGCCCGCCCTGGAGCTGACCGCCGATCAGCTGGCCGTGGACGGCCGCGTCGTGACCCTGCTCACGCTGGCCAAGCTGACCAAGAGCAACAGCGAGGCCCGCAAGCAGATCGAGGCCGGGGCGGTGGTCCTGGGCGAGGACAAGGTGACGGACGTGAACGCCGCGGTCACCGCTGAGCAGATCGGCGCGGACGGCCTGCTGCTGCGCAAGGGCAAGAAGGGCTATGTCCGCCTGGTGCTGAAGTGAACGCCCCCTATAAGACCCTGCGCCGCTCCTCCTCGGATGAGTTCATCGTGAACAAGAGCCGTTTCATCGGCTATGCCGCGCCCTGCTCCACCGAGGAGGAGGCGCTCGCCTTCCTGCAGAGCATCCGAACGAAGCACAAGGACGCGAGCCACAACTGCTATGCCTACGCGATCGGCAGGAACATGGGCATCATGCGCTATTCCGACGATGGTGAGCCCGGCGGCACGGCGGGCCTGCCCATGATGGAGGTCATCAAGGCCCAGAACGTGACGGACTGCTGCGTGGTGGTGACGCGCTATTTCGGAGGCATCCTGCTGGGCGCGGGCGGCCTGGTGCGGGCCTACACCCAGGGCTGCGCCATCGGGCTGAAGGCGGCGCAGGTGGTGGTGATGGAGCCCAGCTGCCAATACCTGTGCGAGGTGGCCTATCCGCTGTGGGACAGGGTGCAGCACACGCTGAAGGCCCTGCCGGTGCAGCTGGTCTCCTCCGAGTTCACCACGGCCGTGACCTTCTCGCTGCTCATGCGGGAGAGGGACGCGGAGAGCGTGCTCGCCCAGCTGGAGCAGGTGACCGATGCCCGCATCGAGACCATGCTGGAGGACACCTCCTGGCAGGCTTGGGACACAGAGGACGCGTGATCCTATTCTCAAATAGAGATGATCGACAAAGTGGGGGATCCGAAGCAGTCCAGAGGGCGATCGGAAAGCCCTCTGGTCGACCGCCGCAGCGGTCGAGACCTCTGTCGATCTTATTTGAGATGAGTGTAAAAAGATCCCGGAGGACGCGAGGAGCGCTCTCCGGGATCTTCGTGCTTATCGGGAAGGAGTCACAGCTTCTGTCCGCAGCCGGAGCAGAAGCGGGCACCCTCGGCCACGGGCTTGCCGCAGGAGGGGCACACGTTGGCGCCGGCCAGCTTCTTGCCGCAGCCGGGGCAGAAGCGGGCGCCCGCGGCCAGCTTCTGTCCGCAATCGGGGCAGAAGGAGGAAGCGGCGGCGGCCTGCGCGGGCTGGGCGGCGGTGCCGCTCATGTTTTGCTGCAGGGACTGGGCCATCATCTGGCCCATCGCCATGCCCGCGCCCATGCCGATGCCGGAGCCGGCCGCGCCGGAGGCATTGGCCCCCTCACGCAGGGCCTCGGCGGCCTGGTACTGGGTGTAGCGGCCCAGGTCGCCCACCACGCCCATGGAGGTGCGGCGGTCGAGCGCCTGCTCCACCTCCTCGGGGAGGGAGATGTTCTCGATGACGAACTGCGAGAGCTGCACGCCCAGGCCGGCCAGCTTCGCGTTGATGGACAGCATCGCCTTGCCGCTCAGCTCGTCGTAATTGGCGGCCAGGTCCAGCGCGGGGATGGCACTCTCGGCGATGGCGTCGCTCAGGCAGGACACGGTGAGGCGCTTGATCTGGCCCTCGATGTCCTCCACACGGTACAGGCGGCTGGTGCCGAAGCACTCCTTGAGCAGCGCCTCCGGATCGGTGACGCGGAAGCTGAAGCTGCCGAAGCCGCGCAGGCGGATGACGCCGAACTCGGGGTCGCGCATCATGACCGGGTTGGTGGTGCCCCACTTGCGGTCCAGGAACTGGCGGGTGCTGATGAAATAGACGTCCGCCTTGAAGGGGCTGTTGAAGCCGAAGCGCCAGGACTGCAACGCCGTCATGATGGGCATGTTGGCCGTCTGCAGCTGGTAGCGGCCGGGCTGGAAGATGTCGGCGATCTGGCCCTCGTTCACGAACACAGCCAGCTGGCTCTCGCGTACGGTGAGCTGAGCGCCCATCATGATCTCTTTGCCGTTGCAGTCATACTTGTGGACGATGGTATCCTGCGTGCTGTCGACCCAGTCGATCACGTCGATCGCCTGGCCGCGGAGCATCCCGAACAGGCCCATAGGATCGCCTCCTTATATCTCAGGTCGGTCAGAAGGGGAGCGGGTCGGCGAGGGCGAGCACCGTGGGCAGCACGGCGACCGCGTCGATCGACAGATCGATCCCCAGGAACTCGTGGACATGGTCGATGCAGCTCTCGGCATGCGCCTTCACGATGCCGGTCAGGCTGTCGCCGTCGGGGCGCCGGCTGCCGCGCATGGGGCAGGCCAGCAGATAGATCTGGTCTTCGCCCACCACGCTCACCAGCAGGCGCATGCCCTGCAGCTCGGCGCCGAAGAAATTGCGCATGGCGATCTACAGGCGCTCGGGGCCGTAATGCCAGCGCCCGGCCAGATAGCCATCATCGGCGGGGAGGGCGAAGCGGATGAGCACGCAGGCTGCGTCCGGATCCATGCGGCTGCGCACGATCGAGAGCCGGCGGAGGACGTCGTCCCGGCTGTGGACCTTGCCGGAGATCAGCGTGCGGAAATAGGCATGGCGGATCCGGCGCATCTGCTCGGCCAGATCGTAGCGCTCATCGGCCGTATCGGCATAGATATCGGTGAGGAAATGACTGAGCCTCTTCAGATCACGGATCACCTTGTCGGTGCTGCGGCTGGGGAGCATGATGGGGAGCAGGGGATAGTTCTCGGTCAGGAAGCGGCCGAGGACATCGTCCTGATCCCCGGGAAGAGCAAAGGATATACCGTCGGCATGGTGTTTCTTCAGGCTCTCCATGGCTTCCTCGGCCGAGGAGACGACCCGCGGCTCATGGAACCCGAGCAGGGACCAGCTGGGGACCTCCTGGAACGCGCGCAGGACCTCCGGGTCATCACTGGCGAGCAGCAGCTTATACATCCATGGACCTCCGTCTTCTTTACGTCCGGCGGCGCCTCATAAGGCAAACACCGCCTTCTACATTATACCCCATTATCGGAAGGATCTCAACCATTTTTTACCACGCGGCGGGTGAGGGGCTCACTCCAGTACGATGCGGGGATCCTTCTCGCTGGGGCGGTACATCACGAAGCGGCGGCCGATGCACTGGATGGGCTCGGCGCCCAGCTTCTCGCACAGGTCGGCACAGGCCTCCTTCGCCGTGATGTCGGCGCCCTGGGTCACACAGCACTTGATGAGCTCCCGGGCCTCCAGGGCCGCGGAGGCGTCGTGCACGATGGCGTCGGTCACGCCGTTGATGCCCACATACAGGATGGTATCCAGGCCGTTGGCCATGGAGCGCAGGGAAGCGCGCTGCTTGCTGGTCATAGCTTTTCTCCTTTATTCCACGAAGTCGAATTCCATGTCATCGATGCGCACCGTGTCGCCCTCGTGGGCCCCGGCCTTGCGCAGGGCGTCGATGATACCGTAGCGGCGGAGCGAGCGGTGGAACCAGTTCATGCTCTCGTCGTCATCGAAGTTCACGCTGTTCAGCAGGCGGACCACGGCCGCGCCCTGCACCTCATACACGCCCTCGACGAGCTGCACGCTGTAGTCGTCCGGGCGGATGACGCGGTCATCGACCTCGACCTCCTCCTCGAAGTGGACGATGGGGGGCAGGTCCTCCAGACGGCGGGCGGTCTCGTCCAGCAGAGCGTCGAAGCCCGTGTGGGTGGCGGCGCTCACGGCGAACACGGGGCGGCCGGAGGCGGCCACATGCTCCTTCAGGCGGGCGAGGTTCTCTTCCGCTTCCGGCAGGTCCATCTTGTTGCAGACGACGATCTGCGGGCGCTGCGCCAGCTCGCCGTAGTTGGCCAGCTCCGCGTCGATCTGGTCCAGGTCGGCGATGGGATCGCGGCCCTCGCTGCCGGCGATGTCGACCACGTGCAGCAGCAGGCGGGTGCGTTCCACATGGCGCAGGAAATCGTGGCCCAGGCCCGCGCCCTCGGACGCGCCCTCGATGAGGCCGGGGATGTCGGCCAGCACGATGTCCTTGCCATAGCGCCGGACGATGCCCAGGTTGGGCGTGAGGGTGGTGAAGTGATAGTTGCCGATCTTCGGGCGGGCCGCCGTCACCACGCTCAGGATGGTGCTCTTGCCCACGTTGGGGTAGCCGACCAGGCCCACGTCGGCGATGGTCTTCAGCTCCAGCAGGAAGGTGTGCACATCGCACTTCATGCCGGGCTTGGCGAAGTTGGGGGCCTGGCGGGTGGGCGTGGCGAAGTGCTGGTTGCCCCAGCCGCCCTTGCCGCCGCGCAGGATGCGCTTGGTCTCGCCGGGCACGTCCATGTCGGCCACCACGGCGCCGGTCTCCTCCTCACGGAACACGGTGCCGACCGGGACCTTGATCAGGATGTCGGCGCCGTTCTTGCCGGTGCAGCGCCCGCCGGCGCCGTTGCCGCCGGCCTCGGCGGTGTACTTGCTCTTGAAGCGGAAGTCCAGCAGGGTATGCATGTTGGGGTCGGCATAGACCAGCACATCGCCGCCCTTGCCGCCGTCACCGCCGTCGGGGCCGCCGTTGAGGACGAACTTCTCGCGGTGGAAGGATACGCTGCCGTCGCCGCCGTTGCCCGCCTTGCAGGTGATGCGGACCTTGTCTACGAAATTGCTCATGGGTACCTCCTCAGGTCAAGGTCACGATGCCCTGGGTCGGAGGCATCCGTTGCACATGACGCGCTTCATTATATCATCGGAGCGGGAAGAGCGCAAGAGGGGCGCGGCTGCTCCGGAACGACAGGGAGCCCTCATCGGTCCCGGGGAGCGGAGCCGGGATCTGGACGTTCCGGCCGAAGAAAGACCGAAAAAGCACAAGGAACGGATTGACGATCCGCGGGGATCGTGCTATCATCCTTTCGGCTGAAAACGTTTCCGATCCGAGGGAGGCCGGTCAACAGAGGGCAGGCGGCAGAAGGGCAGGCGGCGCGCATGACGATCTATACCATCCGCGATGTGGCGCGCCTGGCCGGGGTGAGCGTGACGACCGTGTCGCGCGTGCTGAACCACCAGCCCGATGTGAGCGAGGCCACCCGCGAAAGGGTGGAGCAGGTCATCGCTTCCTGCCATTTCGTGGGCAACGCGAACGCTCGCGGGCTGAAGCAGGCCGAGCCGAAGACGGTCGCCGTCATCATGCGCGGCTATGACAACGCCTTCCTCAACAGCCTGGCGCAGAGCGTCTCGCGGCGGGCTGTCGGCACGGGCTATTCCTTCGCGACCGTGTATATCGATGAGTCGGCCGATGAGTTCCGGACGGCGGCGCGGCTGTGCGGCGAGCGCAGGCCCGCGGGCTTCATGTTCCTGGGCAGCTCGATCGACCGGCGCTGCGCCGTGATGAAGCATGTGGACGTGCCGCTGGTCTTCGTGACGGCCGACACGACCGGGACGCCGATGGACAGGGAAGGGACCGCCTCGGTGTCGGTCGACGATCTGCAGCTGGGGCGCCGCGCGGCCGAGGCCCTGATCGGGCTGGGCCACAGAAGGATCGCCTTCATCGGCGGCTCGGGCAAGGGCCAGGACTCCTTCGCGCGCAGGCATCACGGCGCGCTGGAGGCCATGAAGGCCGCGGGCATCCGGCCGGACCCCGCGTGCTTCGCGCCGTGCCGCTTCTCGATGCGGAGCGGGAAGGAGCAGGCGGAACGGCTGCTCACCGCGCATCCTGAGGTGACGGCCATCTTCTGCATGAGCGATGTGCTGGCCATGGGCGCCGTCCGCGGGCTGACCGACATGGGCCTGCGGGTGCCCGGCGACGTGAGCGTGCTGGGCTTCGACGGCCTTGAGAGCAGCGCCTATCTGGTGCCGAGCCTTTCGACGGTGGTGCAGCCCGTGGAGGAGCTGGCCGAGGCGGGCGTGCGCTCGATCGTGGGGCTCCTGAACGGTGAGGACACGCCCCGTCATATCCTGATCCCCGCGTCGCTGGAGCTGAGAGGCTCGACAGCGGCGCCTGAAGCTCGTTCTCCGCACGGCACAGCCGTGTGAGATAGATCATTTTTTCAAGGAGGGATTTCCCATGAAGAAGATCCTTGCTCTTGTGATGGCGCTCGCGATGGTGCTGTCCGTGTGCAGCTTCGCTTCTGCTGACTACAGCGGCGAGATCAAGATCTGGGTGGCTGAGGCGACCGTGTCCTTCACCCAGCAGGCCGCGGAGGATTTCAAGGCCGCGCATCCTGAGTATGCCGGCATGACCGTGACCGTCGAGCCCGTCGGCGAAGGCGACGCCGCCAACAACATGATCACCGACGTGACCTCCTGCGCGGACATCTACATCTTCGCGCAGGACCAGCTGACCCGTCTGGTGGCCGCCGGCGCCATCGAGGAGATGAACCCCGACTTCGTCGAGGAAGTCAGCGCCGCCAACGACGCCGGCTCCGTGGGCGCGGGCAAGGTGGGCGACACCATGTATGCCTACCCCGTGACCAGCGATAACGGCTACTTCATGTACTACGACACCTCCGTCATCACCGACACCTCCAGCCTGGAGGCTGTGGTGGCCCAGGCTGAGGCTGCCGGCAAGCGCGTCTACATGGAGATCAACTCCGGCTGGTATCAGACCGCGTTCTTCTTCGGCACCGGCTGCACCCTGACCTATGACACCGATGACGCCGGCAACTATGTCGCCTGCAACTGCGACTATGCCTCCGCCAACGGCGTGAAGGCCCTGAAGGCCATGATCGCGCTGCACAAGTCCGGCGCCTTCGCCAATGGCTCCTCCGCCTCCTCCGCTTCCGACTATGCCGCGCTGGTCAGCGGCACCTGGGACGCGACCCAGGTCCAGTCTGTGCTGGGCGACAACTATGCCGCTGTGAAGCTGCCCACCATCACCGTGGACGGCGAGACCTTCCAGCTCTCCGGCTTCGGCGGCTTCAAGCTGCTGGGCATCAAGCCCCAGGAGGACGAGGACAAGCTGGCTGCCTGCGACGAGCTGGCCCTGTACCTGACCTCCGGCGACGTGCAGGCTGCCCGCTTCGACGCTGTGCAGTGGGGCCCCTCCAACCTGGTGGCTCAGCAGTCTGACGGCGTGAAGTCCAACGTGGCTCTGTCCGCGCTGGCCGATCAGCTGGCCTATGCCATCCCCCAGGGCCAGTATCCCGGTGACTATTGGACCCTGGCCACCGCTCTGGGCGACGACGTGATCGCCGGCAAGTACGACGACTTCACCGACGACCAGCTGATGGAGGTCCTGGTGCAGTTCCAGGCCACCTGCGAGTCCTACGCCAAGTAACGTTCCCTTCTCCGGCAGGCCGGAGGCGCGATGCCTTCGGTCTGCCGGTCTTGCGTATGGGGGACAGATGAGAATCTGAACAGGAGCTGGTGAGCATATGACAGATCAGGAATTGGAGCGGTTGAAATATACCGGTCTGAAGAAGACCGGGTATAATCTGAGCCAGTCCATCAAGAGCCTGCCGAAGGCCTTCCTGGGCCTCCTGCAGTCGATCGGCATGTTCTTCGTCAAGCTGGTCAAGGGGATCGGCCATGAGTGCGCCGATATCGTGCAGACCTTCATCAAGGGCGACTGGAAGACGCGCGTCTCTTTCCTCATCATGGGCTTCGGATCCGCGGCCCGTGGTCAGTGGGGACGCGGCATCCTGTTCTTCCTGTTCCAGACCGTCTTCAACTGGTACATGGTCTTCTTCGGCGGCGCGTACCTGGCCAAGTTCAACACGCTGGGCACCGTGGAGACCGCGAAGCAGGGCCGTGTGACCGTGTATGGTGACAACAGCTTCTTCATCCTGCTGTATGGCATCCTTACGATCTTCTTCGTGATCGCGTTCCTGTATACCTGGCGCGTGAACGTGCGCCAGAACAAGATCGCGCAGAAGCTGATCGCGGACGGCCACAAGCTGAAGACGGCCAAGGACGACCTGCACAGCCTGGTGGACGCGCAGTTCTATAAGACGCTGCTGGCGCTGCCCATCGTGGGCATCGGCCTGTTTACCGTGCTGCCCATCATCTTCATGATCCTGGTCGCGTTCACCAACTTCGACGCGACGCATCAGCCGCCCAGCAAGCTGTTCACATGGGTGGGCTTCGAGAACTTCTCGACCCTGCTCTCGTCGGACAGCGCCTCCTATGGCGGCACCTTTGCGCAGGTGCTGCTGTGGACGCTGATCTGGGCCTTCTTCGCCACCTTCCTGAACTACTTCCTGGGCATGCTGGTCGCCATCATGATCAACAAGAAGGGCATCAAGCTCAAGAAGTTCTGGCGTACGATCCTGGTCATGACGATCGCTATCCCGCAGTTCATCTCGCTGCTGTATGTCTCGAAGATGTTCGCCGCCGACGGTCTGATCAATGGTCTGCTGATGAACTGGGGCTGGATCAAGGAGCCGCTCCCGTTCTGGACCGACCCGACCTGGGCGAAGGTGACCATCATCTGCATCAATGTGTGGATCGGCATCCCGTATCTGATGCTGGTGGCCACCGGTATCCTGATGAATATCCCGGCAGACCTGTACGAGAGCGCCCGCATCGACGGTGCGAACGCTTTCCAGACCTACATGAAGATCACGCTGCCCTACATGCTCTTCATCACCGGGCCGTATCTGCTGACCCAGTTCATCGGCAACATCAACAACTTCAACGTCATCTACCTGCTCACGCAAGGCAAGCCCCTGTCCATGGAGCTGTCCGGCAACGCGGGCTATACCGACCTGCTGATCACCTGGCTGTATAAGATGACCGTGAACGACACCAACTATAAGCTGGCGGCCGTCATGGGCATCCTGGTCTTCGTGGTGTGCGCCGTGATCAACCTGGTCGTCTACAACCTGCTGCCGTCTGTGAAGAATGAGGAGGATTTCCAGTAATGGCAAAGAGTCAAGTTCCTGAGGTCGATATCGTCATCGACCAGGAGAAGGGCGTCATTCGGGAAGTCAAGCCTGAAAAGCTCCGCAGCAAGGCCGGCCATGAGCGCCGCGTCAACACGACCATCTATGTGATCCTGACCATCATGGCCGTCGTGTGGCTGCTGCCCTTCGTCTTCCTGGTCCTGCAGTCCTTCCGCTCCTACATCACCGAGAACGGCGGCATGGTCAGCTATGTGATCCCGAAGCAGTTCTCCCTGGACAACTACCGCTATCTGTTCAGCGATGGCAAGTTCCTGAGCTGGTATGGCAACACGCTGATCATCGCGCTGTTCACCGCCGTCATCCAGACCGTCATCGTGCTGTGCGTGAGCTACGCGCTCTCCCGCATGCGCTTCCGCGGCCGCAAGCTGATCATGAACATGATCCTGGTGCTGGGCATGTTCCCCGGCTTCCTGACCATGATCTGCCTGTACTTCCTGCTCAAGACCTTCGGCCTGACCCAGGAGGGCGCGGTCCCCGGCCTGATCCTGATCTATGTGGCCTCCTCCGGCATGGGCTACTACATCTCCAAGGGCTTCTTCGACACGGTGCCCAAGGCCCTGGACGAGAGCGCCCGCATCGATGGCTGCACGCGCCTGCAGGTCATGTATAAGATCATCCTGCCGATGTCCAAGCCGACCATCATCTATACCATCCTGATGGCCTTCATGGCGCCCTGGGGCGACTATGTGTTCGCCTCCTATGTCGCCTTCGGCAAGACGGACAGCTACAACGTGGCCGTCGGTCTGTACCAGTGGGTGAACACGAACGACTATCAGGGCTTCTTCACCAGGTTCTGCGCGGGCGGCGTGCTGGTCGCGATCCCGATCACCGTGCTGTTCCTGTTCCTGCAGAAGTACTACGTGGAGGGCGTCACCGGCGGCGCGGTCAAGGGCTGATGCCCCGCGCCAGCATCGAAAGGAGCGAACAGAGCAATGGCAAGTCTGAAGCTTGAGCATATCAAGAAGATATATGACAACAAGGTGGAGGTCGTGCATGACTTCTGCCTGGACATCGATGACAAGGAGTTCATCGTGTTCGTCGGCCCCTCCGGCTGCGGCAAGTCGACCACCCTGCGCATGATCGCCGGCCTGGAGGACATCTCCGCCGGCACCCTGAAGATCGGCGACCGCGTGGTGAACGACGTGGAGCCCAAGGACCGCGACATCGCGATGGTCTTCCAGAACTACGCCCTGTACCCCCACATGACGGTATATGAGAACATCGCGTTCTCCCTGCGCCTGCGCAAGATGGACAACGAGGAGATCCATCGCCGTGTGTGTGAGGCGGCCGACATCCTGGGCATCACCGAATATCTGCCCCGCAAGCCCAAGGCCCTGTCCGGCGGCCAGCGCCAGCGCGTGGCCATCGGCCGTGCCATCGTGCGTGAGCCCGCCGTCTTCCTGATGGACGAGCCCCTCTCCAACCTGGACGCCAAGCTGCGCAACCAGATGCGCGCCGAGATCATCCTGCTGCGCAAGCGCATCGACACCACCTTCATCTATGTGACGCATGACCAGACCGAGGCCATGACGCTGGGCGACCGCATCGTCATCATGAAGGACGGCTATATCCAGCAGGTGGGCACGCCCCAGCAGGTGTTCGATGAGCCCCACAACCTGTTCGTGGCCGGCTTCATCGGCAGCCCCCAGATGAACATCTTCAAGGCGAAGCTCATCAAGGACGGCAAGGGCTATGTGTGCGACGTGGACGGCATGAAGGTGCCCGTCGAGGGCGCGAAGGCCCAGACGCTGGCCCAGCGCGGCATCGGCAGCCAGGACGTGCTGCTGGGCGTGCGCCCCGAGCACATGACCCTGGTGCCCGCCGGCTCGGCGAACGCGCTGACCGGCACCATCACCGTGAACGAGATGATGGGCAGCGAGCTTCACCTGCATGTGGCCACGGGCAGCGAGAAGAACATCATCCTGCGCAAGCACACGATCGACCTGGAGCTGGACGACCGCAAGGCGCTGACCGCGGGCAACCAGCTGTCCTTCACCTTCACCAGCAAGGTGATCCAGCTGTTCGACCCCGAGTCCCAGGAGAGCCTGATCTGGTAAGACCGGACCGGGCTGCCGCGGAGCCGATGAGGCGCACGGCAGCCCGGACTTTTTGAGGAAAGGATGACCTTGATATGAGAAGGAGCGGTATCCTGCTCCATATCTCCTCGCTGCCCGGCCCCGGCGGCATCGGCAGCCTGGGCCAGGAGGCCTATGACTTCGCCGACTTCCTGAAGCGCGCGGGCATGAGCATCTGGCAGGTGCTGCCGATGGGCCCCACCGGCTATGGCGAGTCGCCCTACCAGTCTTCCAGCGTGTATGCCGGCAACCCGATGCTCATCTCCTGCAGGAAGCTGCGCGAGGAGGGCCTGCTGGACTACACCGATGACGAGGAGTACGTGCCCGAGGACCAGGAGTTCGTCGACTTCCCGGCGGTGCGCGCCAACAAGGAGAAGCTCCTGCGCCGCGCCTTCGCCCAGAGCGAGGAGGAGCTGAAGGATGAGCTGGCCGCCTTCGTGAAGGAGAAGGACTGGGTCGAGAGCTTCGCCCTGTTCACCGCCGTGAAGCTGCACTTCGACCAGGTGATGTGGACCAAGTGGCCGGACCGCGCCATCATGATGCGCGAGCCGGCGGCCGTGGCTGCCTATCGCAAGGAGCTGGACGAGGACGTGCGCTATCACATCTTCTGCCAGTATATCTTCGACCGGCAGTGGCAGGCCTTCAAGAAGTACTGCAACGGCCTGGGCATCAGCCTCTTCGGCGATATGCCCATCTATGTGGCCGAGGACAGCGCCGACACCTGGACCCGCCCCGATGTGTTCCAGCTGGACAAGGACCGCATCCCCGTGCGCGTGGCCGGTGTGCCGCCGGACTACTTCAGCGCCGACGGCCAGCTGTGGGGCAATCCGCTCTATCGCTGGGACCTGCTCAAGATCCGCCACTATGACTGGTGGGTGGCCCGCATGAGCCACATGGCCAGGATGTATGATATCATCCGCATCGACCACTTCATCGGCTTCGCCAATTATTACAGCATCGAGCATGGCGCCAAGACGGCCAAGGGCGGCGAGTGGATCGTGGGCCCGGGCTATCCGCTGTTCAAGGAGCTGGAGGCGAAGGTGCCCGGCATCCGGATCATCGCCGAGGACCTGGGCTGCGTGAACGACCGCGTGAAGAAGCTGCTGGCCCAGGTGAAGTACCCCGGCATGAAGGTGCTCTGCTTCGGCTATGACGCCGAGGACGCGCTGGAGCACCGCCCCGAGTCCTACACCGAGAACTGCGTGGCCTACACCGGCACCCACGACAACGATACCATCCGCGGCTGGTTCGACCACGCGAAGCCCGCCGCGCAGAAGCTGGCCATGAAGGACCTGAAGTTCACCAAGGCGGAGGAGGCCCCCGCTGCCTTCATGAAGGCCGTGATGGACAGTGTGGCCGATACCGCCATGTTCCCCATGCAGGACGTCCTGGGCCTGGATGGCACCCACCGCATGAACCTGCCCGGCACCACCGGCGGCAACTGGCGCTGGCGCCTGCTGCCCGGCGCGGCGGACGACGCGGTGGCCGAGCGCCTGCTGGCCATGGTCAAGGCCGCGAAGCGCATCTGAGCATCCGCCACAGTCTATACGGGAGCAGCCTCTTGAAGGGGCTGCTCCTTTTGCTCCGCCGCGCTTTTCACCTTCGCCCATCTGTGGTATACTTCGGAGGCAGGGATCCTGCACGGAGGGAACGAAGACCGATGAACGAAGACATCGTCATCCGCGGCGCGCGGATGCATAACCTGAAGGACGTGAGCCTGACCATCCCGCGCAACAAGCTGGTGGTGATGACCGGCCTGAGCGGCTCGGGCAAGAGCAGCCTGGCCTTCGATACGATCTATGCCGAGGGACAGCGGCGTTATGTGGAGAGCCTGTCCAGCTATGCCCGCCAGTTCCTGGGCCAGATGGAGAAGCCGGATGTGGACAGCATCGAGGGCCTGAGCCCGGCCATCTCCATCGACCAGAAGACGACCAGCCGCAATCCGCGCTCCACCGTGGGCACGGTGACCGAGATCCACGACTACCTGCGCCTGATGTGGGCCCGGATCGGCATCCCGCACTGCCCGAAGTGCGGCCGCGAGATCCGCCAGCAGAGCGTGGAGGAGATGGTCGACGCGGTCTGCGCCTATCCGGAGGGGACGCGCATGCAGGTGCTCGCGCCGGTCATCCGCGGGATGAAGGGCGAGCACGCCAAGGTGCTGCAGGAGGCGGCGCGCTCCGGCTTCGTACGGGTGCGCATCGACGGCACGGTCTATGAGCTGGGCGATACGCCCGCGCTGGACAAAAAGAAGAAGCATTCCATCGAGCTGGTGGTGGACCGCCTGATCGTCCGCCCGGGGCGTGAGTTCCAGAAGCGCCTGGCCGATTCCATCGAGACGGCGACGGCGCGCTCGGCGGGCCTGGTCATCATGGACCTGTTCGACAAGGGGGAGCAGCTCTTCTCGATGAACTACGCCTGCCCGGACTGCGGCGTGAGCATCGAGGCGCTGGAGCCGCGCATGTTCTCCTTCAACAGCCCCTATGGCGCCTGCCCCGAGTGCGGCGGCCTGGGCGTGCTGATGACCATCTCGCCGGAGATGCTGCTGCCGGACCGCACGCTCTCGCTGCGGCAAGGCGCGCTCTCGGCCGCGGGCTTCGGTGTGGGGGACGCGGGCGGCATGGCGGCCGGCTTCTTCGGCGCCCTGGGCGAGAAGTATGGCTTCACGCTGGACACGCCCGTACAAGACATCCCCGAGGCCGGTCTCCACGCGCTCCTTTACGGCACGGGCAGCGAGAAGCTGAGCATGACCTATGAGGGCGCCCATGGCATGAGCACCTATGAGACGCCCTTCGAGGGCGTGATCCCCACGCTGGAGCGCCGTTACCGCGAGACGAGCTCGGATGGCGCGAAGCAGGCCTATGAGGAATACATGATCGAGCGGCCCTGCCCCTGCTGCCACGGCAAGCGCCTGAAGCCGGAGGCCCTGGCGGTCACGGTGGGCGGCAGGAGCCTGGCCGATGTGAGCGACCTGAGCATCGAGGACGCGAGGAGCTTCTTCCGGGAGCTGCGGCTGAACACGACCCAGACGGCCATCGCGGCGCAGATCCGCCGATAGATCGACGCGCGGCTGGGCTTCCTGGTGGACGTGGGCCTGAGCTACCTGACGCTCTCGCGCGGGGCGGGCACGCTCTCCGGCGGGGAGGCTCAGCGCATCCGCCTGGCGACGCAGATCGGCTCGGCGCTGATGGGCGTGCTCTATGTGCTGGATGAGCCGTCGATCGGCCTGCACCAGCGCGACGACCAGAAGCTGATCGCCACGCTGAAGAAGATGCGAGACCTGGGCAACACGGTCATCGTGGTGGAGCATGACGAGGACACGATGTACGCGGCGGACTGGATCGTGGACGTGGGCCCCGGCGCGGGCCGCCACGGCGGGCGGATCGTGGCCGAGGGCACGGTGGAGGACCTGAAGGCCGCGCCGGAGAGCATCACGGGGCAGTATCTTTCCGGAAAGAAGCGCATCCCCGTGCCCGCGGCGCGGCATACGCCCACCGGCTGGCTGCGCGTGAAGGGCGCGGAGGAGCACAACCTGCGCGGCATCGATGTGGACATCCCGCTGGGCGTGCTCTGCTGCGTGACGGGCGTCTCCGGCTCGGGCAAGAGCAGCCTGGTGAACGAGATCGTCTACAAGCGGCTGGCCCGCGATCTGAACCGCGCGAGGACCTTCCCGGGCAAGCACCGCGCGATGGAGGGCCTGGAGCAGCTGGACAAGGTGATCATGATCGACCAGTCTCCCATCGGCAGGACGCCGCGCTCGAACCCGGCGACCTACACGGGCCTCTTCGATATGATCCGCAAGCTGTTCGCCCAGTGCCCGGAGGCCAAGGCCCGCGGCTACAAGGAGAACCGCTTCTCCTTCAATGTGAAGGGCGGACGCTGCGAGGCCTGCCAGGGCGACGGCGTGCTGCGCATCGAGATGCACTTCCTGCCGGACATCTATGTGCCCTGCGAGGTCTGCCATGGGCGGCGCTATGACCGTGAGACCCTGGAGGTCACCTACAAGGGCAAGAACATCCACGATGTGCTGGAGATGACGGTGGAGGAAGCCATCGCCTATTTCGAGAACCATCTGCCCATCCTGCGCAAGCTGGAGACGCTGGCGGACGTGGGCCTGGGCTATATGAAGCTGGGCCAGGCGGCCACCACGCTCTCCGGCGGCGAGGCGCAGCGTGTGAAGCTGGCCACCGAGCTGAGCCGCAAGGCGACCGGCCGCACGATCTATGTGCTGGATGAGCCCACCACCGGCCTGCATATGGACGACGTGTCCCGGCTGGTGCATGTGCTGCAGCGGCTGGTGGAGGCCGGGAACAGCGTGCTGGTCATCGAGCATGACCTGGATGTGATCAAGGTGGCGGACCAGATCATCGACCTGGGGCCGGAGGGCGGCAGCGGCGGTGGCACCATCGTGTGCACGGGCACGCCGGAGGAGGTCGCGGCCTGCCGGGAGAGCTATACGGGACAGTTCCTGCGCCGCCCGCTGGGGCTGGCGCCCTGGGACGAGACAAGGGAGGGCTGAGCCGCATGATCGTCGATATCCATACCCATACCTTCCCGGACAAGATCGCCAAGCGTGTGGTCGATGGCCTGGCCGGCATGGGCCATGTGCGCCATTTCACCGACGCCACGCGGCCGGAGCTGTTCGCCTCCATCGAGGAGGCGGGCATCGACTGGGCGGTCAACCTGCCGGTGCACACGCGAGCGGACCAGGTGGTCAAGATCCATCGTGACCTGCTGGCCTGCCATGAGGAGATGAAGAACCGCCATCTGCTCACCTTCGGCGGCATGCACCCGGACTTTGAGGACTACAGGACGGAGCTGCGCTGGCTGAAGGAGCAGGGCATCCCGGGCATCAAGCTCCATCCCGCCTTCCAGCAATGCGACCTGGACGACCCGCGCATGCTGCGGATCGTCGACGCGGCCTCGGAGCTGGACATGATCGTGATCGTCCACGGCGGGATGGACGTGAGCTTCCCGGACCGGAACTACGCCTCGGTGCCCATGATCCTGCATATGCTGAAGGAGGTCGCTCCGCCGAAGCTGATCGTGGCGCACATGGGCGGCTGGGGCGACTGGGACCGGGTGGAGGCGGAGCTGGCCGGCGCGCCGGTCTATCTCGACACGGCGTTCTCTCTGGGCCCCGTGACGCCCGCCCCGAACGATCCCGTGCCGCCCATCCGCGGCTGGAACATGACGGACGAGGCCTTCGTGCGCCTGGCCCGGAAGCATGGCACGGACCGGGTGCTCTTCGGCACCGACAGCCCGTGGATCGTGCAGAAGGACTACATCGCCCGGCTGCGGGCGCTGCCGCTGGAGGACAGCGAGAAGGAGCAGATCCTGGGCGGGAACGCGGCCCGGCTGCTGGGCCTGGAGGCATGAGGACCGCGCAGATCGACCTGACGCGCGGGCCCATCGCCCGGAGATCCTGGCAGTTCGCCCTGCCGCTGATGCTCGGCGACCTGCTGCAGCAGTGCTACGGCCTGGTGGACACCTGGTGCGTGGGGCGGTACATCGGGGAGGAGGCGCTGGCCGCGGTCGGCGCGTCCTATACGCTGATGACCTTCCTTACCTCGGTGGTGATCGGCCTGTGCCTGGGCTGCAATGCCTTCTTCGGCATGGCCTGGGGCAAACGGGACGAGGCGCTGCTGCGGCGCGGCGCGGCGATGGCCTTTGCGGGCATCGGGCTGCTCTCGCTGATCTTGACGGTGGCGGTGTCCCTCTGGGTGGAGCCGATCGTGACGGTGCTGCGGGTCCCGGAGGGGCCGGCGGAGGGCTGCGAGATCTACCTGCGCTGGGTGTTCCTGGGCATCCCGTTCTCGTTCCTGTATAACTACAGCGCGAACTTGCTGCGCGGCATCGGCGACTCGGTGGCGCCGCTCATCTTCCTGGCCCTCTCGGTGACGGCGGACATCGTGCTGGACCTGTTCTTCGTGATCGCGCTGCGGCTGGGCATCGCCGGCGCGGCCCAGGCGACCGTCATCTCGCAGGTGCTCTCCGGCGTGGGGCTGACGGCCTACGCGCTCGCGCGCTACCGTTCGGTCTGGCCGCGGAAGGGCGACTGGCGCTTCGACCGCGGGATCTTTCGTATGATCGCGCCGCTGTCCGGCTTCACCTGCCTGCAGCAGAGCGTGATGAACTTCGGCATCCTGATGGTGCAGGGGCTGGTGAACAGCTTCGGCACCGCGGTGATGGCAGCCTTCACGGTGGCGGTCAAGATCGACACGCTGGCCTATATGCCGGTGCAGGACCTGGGCAACGCGTTCTCCACCTTCGTGGCGCAGAACCGCGGCGCGGGGCAGGGGGAGAGGATCCGCAGCGGCGTGCGCGTGATGCTGCTGAGCGTGACGGCGTTCTGCGCGGTCATCAGCTCGCTGGTCTGCCTGCTGGCGCCGCGGCTGATGGCGATCTTCGTCGACCCGGCGCAGACCGAGATCGTCCAGATCGGCGTGGGCTATCTGCGCATCGAGGGCGCCTTCTATCTGGGGATCGGCATCCTGTTCCTGCTCTATGGCTTCTATCGGTCCATCGGGCAGCCGTGGATGTCGCTGGTCCTCACCGTCCTCTCGCTGGGCACGCGGGTGCTGCTGGCCTATGCCCTCAGCCCGGCCCTCGGTGTGACCATGATCTGGTGGGCCATCCCCATCGGCTGGGCGCTGGCGGACGCGGTGGGGCTGATCTATGGTGTGAGACGCTATGGAAGGCAGATCCATGCTGCTGACTGAGGAGGTCCCTTTTTGATGGAACGACATACGGTGGCCCTGGTGCCCTGCGCTTCTTATGATATGGAGGAGGTCCTGCCCGCGGTGCGGGAGGGCCTGGCGCTGCTGGGCGGCGTGACGGCCTTCGTGCGGCCGGAGGAGAAGATCCTGCTCAAGCCGAACCTGCTCTCGCGGGCGCTGCCGCAGCGGGCCATCACCACGCATCCGGCGGTGTTCGAGGCGGTGATCGTCTGCCTGCGGGAGGCCGGCTGCCGCGATCTGCGCTATGGCGACAGCCCCGGGCATCCCGGCATGACGGCGGCAAAGTGCGCCGAGGGCTGCGGCCTGAAGGAGCCGGCCGACCGGCTGGGCGTGGCGCTGGCCGACTTCGACCATGCCGAGACCGTGCCCTTCCCGGAGGGGAAGACGGCGCGCAGCTTCGTGATGTGCCGCGCCATCCGTGAGGCGGACGCGGTCATCGATCTGTGCAAGATGAAGACCCACGCGCTGGAGCGGCTGACCGGCGCGGTGAAGAACGTGTACGGCTGTGTCTGCGGGCTGAACAAGGGCATGGGCCACGCGGCCTGGCCCTCGAGCGAGGTCTTTGCCGATATGCTCTGCGACCTGAACAGGTGCGTGGGGCCGCGGCTGCACATCATGGACGGGATCACCGCGATGGAGGGCAACGGCCCCACCAGCGGCACGCCCATCGATATGAAGGTGCTGCTCTTCTCGGCCGACCCGGTGGCGCTGGACACGGTCTTTGCCTATCTGGTCGATCTGGACCCGAAGCTCGTGCCCACCTGCGTTTCCGGCGACCGTTATGGCCTGGGCACGATGGATCCCGACAAGATCTGCCTGCTGACGCCGGAGGGCGAGATCTCGCTGGACGAGGCGGCGGAGCGCTATGGCAACAAGGCGTTCGATGTCTTCCGCGGCAAGCTGAAGAAGCATTTCCTGGCGAAGGTGGTGCCGCTGCTGCCCTGCCTGCAGGACCGCCCGCGGGTCGACCTGAGCCGATGCGTGGCCTGCGGCGTATGTGAGCAGGCCTGCCCCGTGCCGGAGAAGGCCGTGCACAGCGGCCATGGGCAGAAGGCCGTGTATGACTACAAGAAGTGCATCCGCTGCTTCTGCTGTCAGGAGATGTGCCCGGCCAAGGCGATCGAGGTCGACCATGGCCTGATGCATCGGCTGGCCGGAAGGCAGGGATCGGGACAAAGGAAGGCGAAATAAAACAGGACCCCTCCCCGTGGGGAGAGGTCCCGGATATGGAGAAAGAGGTCAGGGAAGGCGGCTGTCCTTGTGCAGCTGCTTCCACGCGTCGATGGAATAATTGACCAGGGCACAGACGGCCATGCCCACGCTGATCCACAGCAGCGTGATGTCGAGGGGATAGAAGCCGGCAGCCTCCAGGTCGTAATGGAAGAAGCCGAGGATCAGCGCCGCGATGAAGCTGCAGGTGCCCAGCTTGCCCACGATGTTGCTGTATACCACGATGCCCTTGTTGAGCATGTAGGTGCTGCCCGCGATCATGATCAGCTCTTTCACGCCCACCAGGATGATGGCCTCCCAGGGGAAGATGCCGCGGGTGGCCATGCAGATGAGCGTGGCGCAGACCATCAGCTTGTCGGCCAGGGGATCCATCAGCTTGCCGAAGGACGTGATGAGGTGGCGGGTGCGGGCGATATAGCCATCCAGACAGTCGGTCAGGCTGGCGATGAGGAAGACGATGAGCGCCCAGTAGGTATGACCGGTGCAATAGAGCGCCACCAGCACGGGGACCAACAGGAGCCGCAGCATGGTGAGCATGTTGGGCACGTTCCATATCTACGAACGGAGCTCACGGATCTGTTCTTTCACAAAGGCGCTTCCTTTCCATGGGCGTCGGGAGCCACAACGGATATCATACCACGATCTTGGACGATTTGGTAGAGGAAAAAAGACGGAGGACGAGCGGAGCATGCGCTATGACGGAAGGCAGCCCGGCGAGGGCCGGAGGGTCACCATCACCACGGATATCATGAAGAACGCGGACGGCAGCTGCCTGATCGCGACGGGCGGCACGAGGGTCATCTGCACGGCCTCGGTGGAGGAGGGAGTGCCTCCCTTCCTGCGCGGCCGGGACCAGGGCTGGGTGACGGCGGAATATGCCATGCTGCCCGCCTCCACCGGCAAGCGCAAGGCCCGTGACGGTGTGAAGAAGGACGGCCGCAGCGTATAGATCCAGCGGCTGATCGGCCGGAGCCTGCGCCAGGCCGTGGATATGAAGCGGCTGGACGGCTATACGATCACCCTGGACTGCGATGTGCTGGAGGCCGACGGCGGCACCCGCACCGCGTCGATCACCGGCGCGATGGTGGCGCTGACCATCGCCGTGGACAAGCTGGTGAAGGCCGGCAGGCTGCCGATCTCGCCCATCGTGCACCAGGTGGCGGCCATCTCGGCCGGCATCGTGGACGATCTGCCCTGCCTGGACCTGTGCTATCAGGAGGACAGCCGGGCGCAGGTGGACATGAACCTGGTGATGAACGAGGAGGGCGCCTTCATCGAGCTGCAGGGCACCGGCGAGGGCCGGGCCTTCACGCCGGAGGAGCTGAGCGTGCTGATGGCCTATGGCCGCGACGGCATCGCGGAGCTGATGCGCGCGCAGCGGGAGGCGCTGGGCGAGCGCGCCGCGCAGATCTGCCCGAAGCCGCCGCTGGTGGTGGCTACGGGCAACGCCCACAAGCTGCGCGAGCTGCAGCATATCTTCGGCGACTGGTATACCGTGATCGGCATGGGCGCGATGGGCTTCGATGAGGACATCGAGGAGGACGCCGATACCTTCGCGGGCAACGCCGTCATCAAGGCGGAGGCCGTGTGCGGGGCGCTGGGCCTGCCAGCGCTGGCGGACGACAGCGGCCTGGCGGTGGACGCGCTGGGCGGCGCGCCCGGCGTCCGCAGCGCGCGCTACGCCGGGGTGCATGGCGACGACGCGGCGAACAACGCCCTGCTGCTGAAGAACATGGAGGGCGTGACTGACCGTGCCGCGGCCTTCTGCTGCGCGATCGCCTGGGCCCGTCCCGGCAGGGAGACGCTGGTGGCGGAGGGCCGCTGCCCGGGCGTCATCCTGCATGAGGAGCGCGGCCACGGCGGCTTCGGCTACGATCCGCTCTTCCTGTATGAGCCCCTGGACAAGACCTTCGCCGAGGTGACGGAGGAGGAGAAGAACGCCGTGAGCCACCGCGCCCGCGCCTGTGAGGAGATGCGGAAGCTGATGGAGGCCGAGGCATGAAGCAGCGCGCGCTGGTGATGAGCGACACCCACGGCGAGGGCGATGGTCTGCGGTATCTGCTGGACGAGGCCTGGAAGCAGACGGGGAACGTGCCGATCGACGCTTACATCCACTGCGGTGACGGCGTCGGGGACCTGGAGCGGCAGATGGACTACATCCGCGCGAGGGATCCCGGGGCGATGTTCTGCATGGTGCGCGGCAACTGCGACTTCGGTGAGGACAGCGTGCCGGGGATGGCTGTGATCCGGCTGGGCGGCGCGAGGATCTTCGTGACGCATGGCCATTACTACCATGTGAAGAGCGGACTGACGGCCCTGGGCTACGCGGCGGAGGAGAACGGCTGCGCCATCGCGTTGTATGGCCACACGCACATCCCGTCGATGGACATCGGCCGGGTGCTGCTGGTGAACGCCGGCTGCACGGCGGACCGGAGGATGGCGCTGCTCACGGTGGAGGACGGTGTGCCGCATGTGGACCTGCTGAGGCTGAACGTTTGATACTATCCTCAAATAGAAATGACCTACAAAAGTGGGGATCCGAAGCAGTCCAGAGGACGAAGAGCGGCTGCCGCCAGTGGCGGAAGCAAGCCGCTCTGAGTTCGCGGTAGGATCGGAAAGCCCTCTGGTCGACCGCCGCAGCGGTCGAGACCTCTGCCGATCTTATTTGAGATGAGTATGAAGAGCATTTCGGGAGGCGGACGACGATGAAAGGGATCCTGCGCACGGCGGCAGTGGTGCCGCATCTGTACCTGGCGAACGTGGCCAAGAACACTGAGGCCCACATCGCCCGCATGAGGGAGGCGGCGGAGGGATATTGCGCGCTGGCGGTGTTCCCGGAGCTGTCGCTGACCGGCTACACCTGCGGCGACCTGTTCTACCAGCGGAGCCTGATCGAAGAGACCGAGCGGGCCATCCGCGTGCTGACAGACTGGTGTCCCGAGGGGCTGGTGGCCGTGGTCGGCGCGCCGGTGCTGTGCCGCAGCGTGCTCTACAACTGCGCGGTGGTGCTCACGAAGGGGCGGGTGCTGGGCGTGGTGCCCAAGACCTTCCTGCCCAACAACAGCGAGTTCTATGAGAAGCGCTGGTTCCATCCCGCGACGGACCTGCCCGAGGAGGGTGCCGCGGTGCTGGACGGCATCGTGATGCGGCGCGGACCGCAGGTGTTCGAGAGCCGAGACGGGGTACGCTTCGGCGTGTAGATCTGTGAGGACCTGTGGGCGCCGCTGTCTCCCGGCACCATGCTTGCGCTGGCGGGGGCCCAGGTGGTGGTGAACCTCTCGGCCAGCAATGAGCTGATCGCCAAGCGGGAATACCGCCGCGAGCTGGTGGTGCAGCAGAGCGCCCGCACCCTGGGTGGATATGTGTATGTCTCGGCCGGCAACGGCGAGTCGACCTCGGACCTGGTGTTCTCCGGCCACAGCCTGATCGCCTGCGGCGGCAGCCTGCTCGCCGAGAGCGAGGGCTACCTGACGGACGACCATATGCTGGTGGCGGACATCGATACCGAGCGCATCGACGCCGACCGCATGAAGCAGCAGAGCTTCGGCGACAGCGCGGCGGTGTATGGCCTGCCCAGCGTGAGGACGGCCGTCGAGCTGCCGATGCTGCTGCCGGATGAGGTCCAGACCACGCTGCGCGTAGGCAAGCATCCCTTCATCCCCTCCGACAGGGGACAGAGGCAGAAGCGCTGCCAGCAGATCTTCGATATGCAGGCCACGGCGCTGGCCCGGCGGCTCTCCATCACCGGAGGCAAGCTGGTGGTGGGCATCTCGGGGGGCCTGGATTCCACGCTGGCGCTGCTGGCGGCCTGCCGCGCCATGGACCTGCTGGAGCTGCCCCGCACGAACATCCTGGGCATCACGATGCCGTGCTTCGGCACCACGGACCGGACCTATCGCAACGCCCTGGAGCTGATGGAGACCCTGGGCGTGCAGCAGCGCGAGATCCGCATCCACGAGGCCGTGCGGCTGCATTTCCGCGATATCGGCCATGACGAGAGCGACCACAGCGTGACCTACGAGAACTGCCAGGCCCGTGAGCGCACCCAGGTGCTGATGGACGTGGCGAACAAGATCGGCGGCATCGTGCTGGGCACCGGCGACCTGAGCGAGATCGCGCTGGGCTGGTGCACCTACAATGCCGACCATATGAGCATGTATGGCGTGAACAGCGGCGTGCCCAAGACGCTGGTGCGCTGGGTCATCGAGGAGGCCAGCACCGAGGAGCGCTTCGCGGCCAGCCGGGCCTGCCTGCAGTCCATCCTGGATACGCCGATCAGCCCGGAGCTGCTGCCCCCGGACGAGAAGGGCAACATCGTGCAGGAGACCGAGGACATCGTGGGCCCCTACGCGCTGCATGACTTCTTCCTGTATTATGTGGTGCGCTTCGGCTTCGCCCCGGCGAAGATCTATGAGCTGTGCTGCACGGCCTTTGCCGAGGACTTCGACCGGGCCACGGTGCTCAAGTGGCTGAAGAACTTCTATCGCCGCTTCTGGAACCAGCAGTTCAAGCGGAACTGCATGCCGGACGGCGTGAAGCTGGGCTCGATCGCGCTGAGCCCGCGCGGAGACTGGCGCATGCCCTCCGACGCCCAGAGCGCGGCCTGGCTCCGCGAATGCGAGGAGCTGCAGGCCTGAAACGATAAAGAAAAGGAGCTGATCCCATGGGCAGGCTCGTGACCTTCAAGTGCCCCGGCTGCGGCGGATATCTGGAGTTCGATCCGTCGGGCCAGGACTTCACCTGCGCGTATTGCGGACGCCGCTTCTCGAAGGAAGAGGTGGATGAGCTGTCGTCCGGCAAGGCCCGCGCGGCGGACTATGACAGCCATCTGCGCGAATACCACTGCAAGAGCTGCGGTGCGCAGATCGTGACCGACGACACCACGGCGGCCACGCGCTGCTACTACTGCCATGGCCCGGTGGTGCTCACCGACCGGCTGGAGGGCGAGTTCCGCCCGGACAGCATCATCCCGTTCTCGCTGGACCGCGAGGCGGCGCGCAAGAGCTTCGCGGGCTATATGGCGAAGCACAGGTTCGTGGACCGGCGCTTCTTCACCGAGGAGCAGATGGAGAGCTTCACGGGCGTCTACTACCCCTACTGGCTCACAGACATCGATGCCGAGGGCACGCTGGACGGCGAGGGCGAGCGGGTGCATGTGACGCGCACCTTCCACGAGACAGTGACCGAGACCGACCATTTCCAGGTGCACCGCGAGGGGCGGCTGTCCTTCCGGGGCATGGTGCGCAAGGCGCTCTCGACCGTGGACAGGCAGCTGTCGGACGGCATCCATCCCTATGACCTGAAGGCCGCGCAGCCCTTCAGCATGTCCTGGCTCTCCGGCTTCCTGGCTGAGCGCCGTGACGTGGAGGCCGCGGTGGTGCAGGCGGACGTGCTCAAGGAGGCGGAGGGCTATGTGCCCCTGCTGATGAAGAAGGACGCGCCCTACGACCACCTGAGCGGCAGGACGGCCATGCAGAACGTGAAGACGGATCTGAAGTATGTGCTGCTGCCCGCCTGGGTGCTGACCTACCGCGCGGCCGAGCCAGGCAAGACCTACTATTTCATGATGAACGGACAGAGCGGCAAGACCTGCGGCCGCCTGCCGGTGGACAAGAAGAAGCTGGGGCTGTGCGCGGCCCTAGTCGGCATCGCGGTGGCCGCGCTGCTGGCGCTCGGCGGCGCGTTCATATGGTGAGGAGGCAGAGGACATGAAGAAGCTATGGACCCTGATGACGCTGCTCCTGCTCTGCCTTGCGCTCACGGTGACGGTGCTGGCGGAGGAGACGGGCCCGGCGGTGGTGGATGAGCTCGGCCTGTTCTCATAGACGGAGACCGAGGAGATCGAGAAGGCGGTCCAAAGGATCCGCGAGACCTACCAGATGGACGCGGTGGTGTGGACCTGCCAACAGAGCCGGATGGACGATGACGCGCTGACGGACGTGGCGGACCGCTACTTTGAGGACAACGGCTACGGCCTGGGCGATGACCGCTCCGGCGTGCTGATCATGGTCGATCTGGGGAACCGCTATGTCCATATCTCCACGGCGGGCACGCTGATCGACTACATCAGCGAGGACGACCGCGAGGCGATGCTGGACGACGCCTGGGACGATATCCGGACCGGGCATTACGGCGACGCCTGCGTCACGCTGCTGGGCAAGATCGAGCGCCGGCTGCAGGAGGGCATCAAGGAAGGGCACTTCCGCTTCGACAGCAAGACCGGCGAACGCCTCACGGGCCTCTATAACAGGCTGACGCTGAAGGAGCTGCTCTTGGCGCTGCTGGGCGGTGTGGCGGCGGCCGGCGCGGTGGTCGCGGCGGTCATGAGCGCCTACAGCCTGAAGCGCAGCACCTACCGCTTCGACCGGCATACCCAGTCTGATGTGAAGATCCTGGCCAACGAGGAGCGCTTCCTGCGCCGCACGGTGACCCGCGTGAAGGATCCGCCGCCCAGCAGCGGCAGCCATGGCGGCGGGGGCGGAGGCGGCGGCTTCGGCGGCGGCTCCGGTGTGCATACCTCCTCCGGCGGCATGAGCCACGGCGGCGGCGGCAGGCACTTCTGATGCTGCGGCCCGGACAGTGGCTGCGCGTGCGGCGGGAGCTGCGGCAGACCTTCGGCACGAAGGCGCTCCGTCCCGGCCAGAAGAAGGCCATCGAGGCGATCCTGGCCGGGCGGGACCTTCTGTGCATCCTGCCCACGGGCGCCGGCAAATCCCTGTGCTATCAGCTGCCCGCGATGCTCCTGCCCGGGCCGACCCTGGTCATCTCACCGCTGATCTCGCTGATGCATGACCAGGTGGAGCACCTGACGCAAAGGGGCGTGGCGGCGCTGTGCATCGACAGCCGCCTCTCGCCCGAGGAGCAGGCGGAGAGGCTGGAGCGGGTCGCCCGGGGCGAGGCACGGCTGATCTATGTGGCGCCGGAGCGGCTGACGAGCCCACGCTTCCTTGAGGCCATCGGGCGGCTCAGACTCTCGATGGTGGTGGTGGACGAGGCCCACTGTGTGGTGCAGTGGGGCAGGAGCTTCCGCCCGGCCTACCGGCAGATCGGCACCTTTATCGAGAGCCTGCCGGAGCGGCCGGTGGTCTGCGCTTTCACCGCCACGGCGGATGAGGAGCTGCGCCGCGCCCTCAGCCTGGCACTGAAGCTGGACCAGCCCCGGCTGGTGATGCTGCCGCTCATCCGCCCGGCCCTGCATTATCACAGCGTGCTGACGGCGGAGCCTGAGGCCTGGGTCGCACGGTATGTGCGGGCAAGGCGCGGGGAGAAGGGCATCATCTTCTGCCGGACGCGCGCGCAGACGGAAAGGCTGGCCGCGCTCCTGGGCGCGCCGGTCGCTGCCTGCTATCACGCGGGGCTGGAGACAGAGACGCGCCAGCGGACCCAGGACGCGTTCGCCCGTGGGGACGTGAAGGTGCTCACGGCGACCTCCGCCTTCGGCATGGGCGTCGATATCCCGGACATCCGCTATGTGGTGCATCTGTCGCTGCCCGAGGATGTGACGGACTATGTGCAGCAGGCGGGGCGCGCCGGACGCGACGGCCAGCCCGCGGCCTGCGTCCAGCTGATCTCGCCGCAGGACCTGACCTGGTGGGCGAGGCATCTCTCCTCACCGGAGGCCCGGGGCGAGTGGCCCGCGCTGCGGCAGCTGCTCTCGATCGAGTTGGGCGGACGGTGCCTTTCCGCGTCCTTCGCGCGGGCCTTCGGGCAGCGGACCGGGCGCTGCGGCACCTGCTCGGTGTGTCTGCGCAGACAGAAGCGGCAAAGGCTGTGGCAGGACCCGCGGCTGGCGGACGTGCCGGCGCTGCACCGCATGAAGAAGGACGACCTGCGCTTCTGGGTGCTGCTCACGGCAAGAAGACGGGTCGCGCGGGAGAAGCAGGTGGCGCCGGGACGGATCGCGGACCGGCGCAGGCTGGAGCGCGCCGCGGCCTCGGGCCGGTTGGCGGCGGACGGCATGGATACCGCCGACTGGGTGCGGCTGCAGACGGCCCTGGACGCCGTGGGCCGCGTGGGCTGAGCGGCCAACACAGGAGAGCATCCATCCTTGACAGCGGGGCGCTCGTGTGATACGATATAGAAAAGCATGATGTAAAGGTCTGCGTATCGGGCAGGCCGGGAGGGGCAAGATGAGCGAAAGGACCTCTCGCTTGAACAGAGGTGAAAGGATCGTCGTCGGCGTCGTGCTGCTGTTGGCGGCGGCACTCATGTTCTTCATGGCCTGGCAGTGCGTCACGACGGTGGAGTACGGCCTCTATCAGAAGAACCAGAGCTATTACGCCGAGAAGGCCTCCCATTATGATGAGTACATCGCCAAGGCGGCCGAATGCCGCGAGCAGGCGACGGGCGAATATGCCGAGATCTACGCGCGCCGTGCCCTGGACTGGGAGGAGCACGCGCAGGAGGCCCTCCGCTGGGGCGAGAGCGCCAAGGAGGCCGAGGCCTATCTGACCCAGAAGAAGCTGGGGCATATCTGCCTGGCGGTCGTGGGCGTGCTGGGCATCGCCGGCGCGGCGTGGTGCTTCATCCCGCGGAAGAAAAAGAATAAAGATCGGGCCTGACCGGCGATACGAAAACACCTCCCATGCCGGGAGGTGTTCGTGTTTATAGCGATCGACCGCCCGCTGGGGAGCGGCTCCCTTTGCGGCTCAGCTCCCGCTGCGCAGGGTGATCACATGCACCGTGGGGAAGGCGCCGAAGCGGAAGGGGAGGCCCAGGGTGCCCACGCCGGGCGAGACCAGCACCGAGATGCGGTTGGGCGTATACCAGCCGGAGGTGTAGCCGGTGGAGACCTTCGGCGCGCCGGCGCAGCCGCTGAGCGTGTGGCCGCAGAGGGCCAGATCGAACCAGTTGCGCTTGCCGTTCTTGTCGTTCACGGTGAGGGCGGTATCGATGGCCTCGGGGTCATGGACGGCCAGGATGACGAGGTCCTCCGCGCGGCACCGCGCGGCGACGCCCGCGATGTCCGGCGAGGCCGACACATCGTCGATGCCGGCGATATAGATGTCCTAGCGGCCGATGCGCACCGAGACCACATCGTTCACGATGGGCGTGATGGAGCGCGAGCGCATGACGGCCTTCAGATCGTTCAAGGCGCTTTCCGGCAGGGTGCGGTCGTATTCGCCGAAGACGGCATACACGCCATAGGTGGCGCGGATGGTCGGGATCTGGCGGAAGAAGGAGACGGCCTCAGTGCTGCTTCCCGCGTAATCGCCGCCCAGGATGACCAGATCGGCGTTCTGCTCGTTGATGCGGGTGACCAGCGAGGACACATCGTCCATGGTCAGGTAGGGCCAGCGTCCGTAGTGGATATCGGAGACATACACGATGCGCAGGCGGCGGACGTCGGAGTCCAGCTCATCCGAGATGACGGTGTCGGTCTGCACACGGAGCAGCTTCGGCTGGATGAAGCCGAAGGCGAGCAGGCCCACGGCGGCCAGCACCAGCAGGGCCCGCAGCAGGCCCTTGACATGACGGAAACGGGTATGCCTTCCGCGATAGCGCGGCATCGGCTGTCACCTCCCTAAGAGGACGGTCAATAGAGCAGCAGCATGAGCGGCACGGTGACGAGCGAGACGGCCGTGCTCACCGCGATGCCGCGGGAGGCCATGGCGGGCTCGCTGCCGAACACATCGGCCTGCATGCCGGTGAGCGAGGCACAGGGCATCATGGAGCAGATGTACAGGGCGCAGCGGACGCCCTCGCCGACCGGCAGGAGCGAGAGCAGCGCCAGGACGCCCAGCGGCACGGCGATGAGCCGGAGCGCGCAGGCGAGCAGGGCTTGCGGGTCGCGGAGCTCCCGGGGCCGCAGCCCCACGAGGCGCGCGCCGATGACGAACATCGCGGCCGGGGTCGTGATGTCGCCCATCGAGCTGACGGCGCTGTTCAGGAACGCGGGCAGCCGCCAGCCGGTGAGCAGGAGCGCCATGCCGCCCACGACGGCCCAGATCGTGGGGTTCAGCACCAGCTGCTTCGCGCTGATGCCGCCCTTGCCCCGGAAGAAGAAGACGCCCAGCGTCCAGCACATCAGGTTGAACGCGGTGACATACATCACAGCGTAGATGATGTGATCGTCACCCACGACGGCACTGATGACGGGATAGCCCATGAAGCCGCAGTTGCTGGCCATGACCATGTTGGCCAGGACCGCGCGCCGGGGCCGTGCCTGCCGGCGGAAGAGCCGCCAGGCGGCCAGGCCGCTGAGCGCCATCACCACGCAGGTGAGCAGCAGGATCTGCCCCAGCTGCAGGAGCAGCGAAGGCGTCACGTCCTGCTGCAGCTTGGCCAGGATGAGGCAGGGCTGCGCGAAATAGAGCACGAAGGCAGAGATGCCCGAGATGGCGTGATCGTCCAGCACGCGGGCGCGGACGGACAGAAAGCCGAGCGCCATCAATACGAAGATGGTGAGGACCGGCGTGATGACCTGCATAGGCCCACCTCCGGCACTCATCATACACGAGAAAAGCAAAGACTGCAAGGGAGAGATCGATATGTCCTATACCTCCATCGGCCCATGCACGATGCTCAGCCCGGTCCCGGCGGTGATGGTCAGCTGCCGCCGCGCCCCGGAGGAGCGGCCGGACATCATCACCGTGGCCTGGGCCGGGACCGTGAACAGCGAGCCGCCCATGGTGTCGGTGAGCGTCCGCAAGAGCCGTTTCTCGCATGATATCATCCTGGAGAGCGGCGAGTTCGTGGTGAACATGGTGGACGCGGCCCATGCCCGGGAGCTGGACTGGTGCGGCGTGAAGAGCGGGCGGGACGTGGACAAGTTCGCCGAGCTGGGCCTGCAGGCCATCCCGGCGGAGGGGATGACGCTGGCCCCGGCCATCGACGGCATGCCGGGCTATCTCTCCTGCAAGGTGCGCCAGGTGCTGGAGCTGGGGAGCCATGATATGTTCCTGGGCGAGGTGACGGCGGTCTGCATGCGCGACGATCTTTTCGCGGCGGACGGCAGCCTGCACCTGGAGCGCTCGGGGCTGGTGTGCTACGCGCACGGGACCTATCAGAAGGCGGAGGAGCCGCTGGGCTTCTTCGGCTGGTCGGTGGCGCGGCCGGAGGTGCTCCGCAAGCGGATGGCGGCACTCCGGCAGGATGAGAGAAAGAGGTGAGCGGCATGTTCGCGAGCACCCTGTGCTATGGCCTTTCCGGCGTGACGGGCTTCCCGGTGAAGGTGGAGGTCTATGTGGCTTCGGGCCAGCCTTACCTGTAGATCATCGGCCTGCCGGACGCCTCGGTGAAGGAGAGCAAGGAGCGGGTGAGCGCCGCCGTCATCAACAGCGGCTTCATCGTGCCGATCGCCCGGGTGACGGTGAACCTGGCCCCGGCCGACCAGCGCAAGGAAGGCCCGGCCTTCGACCTGCCGATCGCGGTGGCCATGCTGATGGCCTCCGGGCAGATGCCGGACATGGACCTGAGCGATGTGCTGCTGATCGGCGAGCTGTCGCTGGACGGCTCGCTGCAGCCGGTGCGCGGGGCCCTGCCGATGGTCATCAGCGCCAGCGAGCGCGGCGTGAAGGATGTGATCCTGCCGGAGGGCAACGCGGCCGAGATCGCCTGCATCCAGGGCATCCGGGTCTATCCCGCGTCCACGCTGCGGCAGGTGACGGACCATCTGCGCGGAAAGAGCCACATCCCCGCGCAGCAGCAGCGCACCTACGCGGACCTGCTGGACGAGACGGTCTGTGAGATCGATATGAGCCAGGTGCAGGGCCAGGTGGGCGCCAGGCGCGCGCTGGAGGTGGCGGCCGCCGGCGGGCACAATATGCTCATGGTGGGCGTGCCGGGCTCCGGCAAGACGATGCTGGCCCGGTGCCTGCCGGGCATCCTGCCTCCGATGACCTTCGAGGAGGCGCTGGAGACCACCCGCATCAATTCCATCGCCGGCAAGCTGCGGCCCGGCGCGGGGCTGATGGTCACGCGCCCCTTCTCGGCGCCGCATCACAGCGCGTCGGTCGCGTCGATCATCGGCGGCGGCTCCAACGCGAAGCCGGGCGAGGTGAGCCTGAGCCACAACGGCATCCTCTTCCTGGACGAGCTGCCCGAGTTCAGCCGTCAGGCGCTGGAGGCGCTCCGCCAGCCCATGGAGGATGGCTTCGTCTCCATCGCCCGCGTGGCGAACCAGGCGGAATACCAGAGCCGCTTCATGCTGGTGGCGAGCATGAACCCCTGTCCCTGCGGCTATTATGGCAGCAAGCAGAGGGAATGCCGCTGCTCCAAGAACGAGATCCGCCGCTATCTGGACCGCGTCTCCGGCCCGCTGCTGGACCGCATCGATATCCAGATCGAGGTGGACGCGGTGCCGGTGAAGGAGATCAGCCAGAGCAAGCCGGCCGAGCCCTCCAGCGCGGTGCGGGAGCGGGTGACCCGCTGCCGCCAGCTGCAGCAGGACCGCTATAAGGACGAGGGCATCTACTGCAACGCCGCGCTGACCTCGCGCCTCATCAAGAGATACTGTCCCCTGACCGACGAGGCCTCCAATGTGCTGCGCGTGGCGGTGGAGCGCATGGGCATGAGCATGCGCGCCTACTCCCGCGTGCTGAAGGTGGCCCGCACCATCGCCGACCTGGCCGGTGAGGAGGTCATCGGCACGGCGCATCTGGCCGAGGCGATCCAGTATCGTGAGCTGGACCAGAAATATTGGAGGTGACAGGATGATCTACAAGATCGATGAGATCGCTCGGCGCATCGCCGAGCCGGTCGCGCGTTATGATATCCGTGCTGCCTATCTATTCGGTTCGTATGCAAAGGGGACGGCGACCGAGACGAGCGATATCGATCTGCTCGTGGATACAACGGGCAGCAAGATCACCGGTATGTTTTAGCTGGCTGGTCTATATGAAGATCTTCGGAAGGCTCTGGGCAAGGAGATCGACCTGGTGACTGCAAGCTCTCTTGAGCAGCCGACGACCAAACACAGCCAGATCCATTTTAGAGAGAACGTGATGAAAGAGAGAAAGAAGATCTATGAAGCAGCCTGATCTGCAAAGGTTAGAGCATATAGCGGACTATTGCGATGATATCCAAAGCTATGTCCAGCGCTTTGGGGACTGCTGGCAGATCTTTGTCGAAGATACAGCTTTTCAGCAGTCTGTTGCTTTTTGCATCCTTCAGATCGGAGAACTGGTGAATAGCCTTACTGAACCTTTCCGACAGGCCACAGAAAAAGAGGTCCCATGGCATCAGATCAGAGGAATGAGGAATGTCGTTGTCCATAGCTATGGCAGCATCAGCCTGGACATCTTATGGAAAACGATCCACGATGATATCCCGCTGTTGAAAGCATTTTGCTCAGAAAGGCTCAGCGAAGAGCCGCTCGAATGATCTTCATCATTCCTTTTGCAAGCTTTGCCGAAGCTCGTGGCATGGACGATGGTATGGAAGGCAGGACAGTACAGTACAGCAAAAAACGCAGATCTCCCGCGATGGAAGATCTGCGTCTTTATTTTGCGTTTGTGCCATGCTCAGCGGTAGTCCGCGGTCAGTCCCTTGATGAGCAGGGCGTAGCTCTGCGGCTCGGCCAGGGCCAGGCCGCCGTGACCGAAGCGGCCGATGGACTGGTAGATGGCGTTGGGATAGACCGTGCGCAGCTTCCTGTGCGCGCGGCGGGCGGGATCGCGGCCGGACCAGAGGAAGACCGTGCGGCGGGTGACCTCCTCGGGCAGGGGCGTCCAGCCGAAGCTGCACATCGCCTTCTCGAAGGCACGGATCGACTTGGGGCTGATGACGCGGGCCACACGCACCATGTCGGCCAGCAGGGGACGGAAGGGCGTGGGATCGGCGCCGGTGAAGAGGCGCACGGCCCGGCTGCGCATGAGCATGGCCACGGCCTCATCCTCCGTGCCCTCCTTTGCCTTCTTGAAGAGCCTCGACACGAACAGGCTGCGCAGGAAGCGCTTGGGCCAGGTGCGACGCAGGAACGTGCCGCCGTCACAGAGCAGGCCGCCCAGGCTGATGGAGCCGTCGACCGTGATGAGCCAGGCCAGCTCGATGGCCACGGACGCGCCGAGTGAGATGCCGCACACCGAGACGCGGCGGATGCCTTCGGCCTTCAGATAGGCCAGGATCTGCGCGGCCTGGTCCTGGCGGGTGGTAAAGGTGATCTCGGTGCCGTCCTCACCGTCCCAGGTGGGCAGGATGACGCGGTGGTCCGGCAGCGCCTATGCTACGGGCAGGAGGGGCGCGGGGGTCGAGAAGGGCCAGCCCATCAGCACCACGGCCGGGCCGTCCTTCCTGCCTCTTTCATCGATCTTCATCGTGATCTCCTCCTTTTCGTTCCAGGCTGTCGGCATAGCGGGCCGCCATGCGGTCGGTGATCTGTGCCATCTGCCGCCGCAGCGCGATGGGCGAGAGGATCTCGCATACCTCGCCGTACTGCAGGGCCCAATAGCGTGTGGCGGTGGGGCTGGCCATCACCACGGCCTCGACCGTGTCCTCATCGGCATGGCGGAACTTCACATCGGTGCCGAACCAGTCGAGCACGTCGTCCACCTTGCTGCGGGCGACACGCAGATGGATGCGGATGGCGCGGTCGGAATACATGTAGGGGCGCTGGGAAAGGTAGCCGGCGATATCAGCCACGGCTACGCCGGCCTCCTCGGCCGATACGGCGCGGCGGTCGGGCAGGAGCCGGATGCCGCGGATGCGGTCGATGCGGTAATGCGTGGGGCCGGGGTGCGGCATGGTGTTGCACAGCAGCAGATAGTGCCCGCAGGAGATGAGCGTGCGATAGGGGCTCACCACATAGTCCTTCACCTCGCCGTCCCTGTCGGTGCGCAGGTGCAGCTCCTTGTCGATATCGTGATGCCCATAATGGAAGCTGACGCAGCAGCGCTTGCGGATGGCCTCCTGCAGCACATCCAGCGTGTAGAGCAGCTCGGTGCCCTCGGGCGCGCGGCTGCCGTCGTCCCAGGTGGAGAAGTGGACACTGCTCAGTTCAGAGAGCTTCTTCACGATCTGGGCGCGCTGGTTTGCGGGCAGCTGCTCGGGCAGGCTGTCGATGAGCATGCGCAGCTCGCTGTCGTCGAAGGGGTGCTCATAATAGATGCCGCGCTCGCAGCGCTCGACCGGATGGCCCAGCTCGATGATCATCTTCACATTGTTGCGCACCGTCTTCCTGTCGGCCTCGAGGCCGTGGTCGGTCGCCAGATGGTCGATGATCTGCTTCTGCTCCATCGGATGGTCGGCGTCGCTGTAGCGCTTGAGGATCTACAGGATGCAGAGCATCAGGGCCTTCTTGCAGGATGAGCGGTCCTCCATCGCGCTGCGCCTCCCTTTCTCTGTCACATATCTGATATCTATTCGACACGTCCCTGATGGATCCCTTTTTTCCCATGCGCGGCTGTACCCATCCGGAGGAAAGATGTCGGCCGCGGGAAAGACGGGCCTCCATGAGCGAGGTCCGGAAAGCCGCGCGGCGTCTCATCTTCTGCTTGACGATCGGACACGATCATGGTATCATATGCAGGCAAGCCGCACGGGACAGGTATGTCAATGTGCTGAGAAGCGCAGCCTGGTCCGGCGAGTATTCAACAGGAGGTGCTATCACCATGTACGCGATCATTGCGACTGGCGGTAAGCAGTACCGTGTTTCCCAGGGCGACGTCATCTATGTCGAGAAGCTGGACCAGGATGTGGACACCACCGTGTCCTTCGATGTCCTGATGGTCAGCAACGACGGTGAAGTGAAGGTCGGTTCTCCCGTGATCGAGGGCGCCAAGGTCGAGGGCAAGGTGCTCGGTCAGGTCAAGGGTGAGAAGATCATCGTCTACAAGTACAAGAGCAAGAAGAACTATCACCGCAAGAATGGTCATCGTCAGCCTTACACCAAGGTCGAGATCACGGCCATCAACGCGTAATGATCCAGGCTATACTGTACGAGGACGAGGTCGGTCGGCTGGTCGCCTACAGCGCCATGGGCCATGCGGGCTATGCCCGGCGCGGTCATGATGACATCGTATGCGCGGCCGTATCCATCCTGGGCGCCACCGTCGTCAACAGCCTTGAAGCGCTGTGTGGGGTCTCCACAGACGATACGGTGATCGCCAATGACAGCGGCATGCTGTCGTTCGTCCTTCCCGAGGACCTGGACCTGTGCCAGATCCATGACGCCGGTCTCCTGATGCACACCCTGCAGCAGGGTCTGCGCGATATCGAAGGGCAGTATCCTAAGAACCTCAAGCTCAGTACCAGACCCATCGACGATCTGCGATCGTCAAAGAATGGAGGAAGAAGAAATGATCAGGCTCGATCTTCAGCAATTCGCTCATAAGAAAGGCATGGGCTCCACCCGCAACGGCCGCGACAGCGAGTCCAAGCGCCTGGGACCGAAGCGCGCCGATGGCCAGTTCGCCAAGGGCGGCAACATCCTGGTCCGCCAGCGCGGCACCAAGATCCATCCCGGTGAGAACGTGGGCATCGGCAAGGACGATACCCTGTTCGCGCTGACCGACGGCATCGTGCGCTTCGAGCGTCTGGGCCGTGACAAGAAGCAGGTCTCCGTGTATCCCGCGGAAGCCGCCAACGCCCAGTAAGTGGAAGCAGGACGCCTGTCCGACGATGAGCCGGGCAGGCGTTTTCTCTGCGCGGAGAACGAAAGGAGCCTCGATCCTATGATCGGTACACTGATCAATGTGGCGCTCATCCTGGTCGGCTGCGCGCTGGGCCTGGTGCTGCGCAAGGGCATCCCGGCCCGCATGCAGGGGACCGTGATGCAGGCGCTGGGCCTGGCGGTGATCCTGATCGGCATCAGCGGCGCGATCGCCACGGCCGACACGATGTGCGTGGTGGTCTCGATGGCGGTGGGCAGCCTGCTGGGCAGCGCGCTGGACATCGAGCGCCGGCTCGACAGCCTGGGCAAGCTGGCTGAACGGAAGCTGGGCAGCGGCGCGGGCGAGGGGAGCATCAGCAAGGGCTTCGTGACGGCCTCCCTGGTCTACTGTGTGGGCGCGATGGCCATCGTGGGCTCCATCAAGAGCGGCATCGAGCATGACCATGCCATGCTCATCACCAAGGGCATCCTGGACGGCGTGAGCGCCATCTTCTTCACCAGCACGATGGGCATCGGTGTGGCGCTGAGCGCCGTGGCGGTGTTCGTGTATCAGGGCCTCATCGCGCTGCTGGCCACCTGGGTCTCGCCGTTCCTCACCACCGAGGTGATCAATGAGATGAGCGCCGTGGGCGGCCTGCTCATCGTGGGCATCGGCATGAACCTGATGGATGATAAGCGCCATGTGCCCGTGGGCAACATGCTGCCGGCCATGTTCATCCCGCTCATCTATCTGCCGGTCAAGGCGCTGCTCTCCTGACCCGGATCTCGCTATAGGAAAAGCACCGCTCCTCCCGCTGAAAAGGCGTGGAGGGGCGGTGCTGCTTTTGGGGCAGAGAGCTCATTTCTTCGCGTTGCCGGAATAGGTATCCGAGGTGTCGGCGTACACGGTCTTCCCGGTCACCTTGCGGCGGGAGACGGCCACGTGCTCCATCAGCTTCTCATAGTAGAGATCCTCATCGAAGGGGATGGATACCTTCTGCCCGGTGAAGGCGGAGAGGTGCATGGCATTGGAGAGCGTGAGGCCGCGGATGCCCTCGGTGCCCACGGCGACCAGCGGCGTATCGCGCAGGATGGCCCCGGCCCAGGCGTTCAGCACGCCCACATGCTGGGGGTTCTGGCCATCGGTCTCCACGGGGACCTCGGTGGCCTCCACATGGCCGAAGGGGATCTTGTTCGTGCGGCTGAACTCGGGCTCGCTCATGCTGAACTCATACACATGCAGCTCATCATGCTCGACCACCAGCTTGGCGCTGTCCATCTGCACCTCGAAGCGGTTGGTACCATAGGCGTCGCCGGTGCTGGTGATGAAGACGCCGGTCGCGCCGTTGGCATACTCCACATAGGCGGTCACGTCGTCCTCGACCTCGATGTCGTGCCACTGGCCGAACTTCATCTGCGCCGAGACGGCCACGGGCATACCGCAGATCCATTGCCACAGGTCCAGCTGGTGCGGGCACTGGTTGAGCAGCACGCCGCCGCCCTCACCGCTCCAGGTGGCGCGCCAGTTGCCGGAATCGTAATAGGCCTGAGGACGGTACCAGTTGGTGATGAGCCAGTTCGTGCGGCGGATCTGGCCATAGCGGCCGCTCTGCACCAGCTCGCGCATCTTGCGATAGACATGGTTGGTGCGCTGGTTGAACATCATGCCGAACTTCACCTCGGGGTGGGCCTCGGCGCAGGCGTTCATCTCGCGGACCTGCTTCGTATAGACGCCGGCGGGCTTCTCGACCATCACATGGATGCCGCGCTCCATGCAGGCCATGGCCAGCGCGGGGTGATCGTAATGGGGCACCGAGACGATGGCGGCCTCCACCAGCCCGCTGTCGAGCATGGCGATGGCGTCATCGAAATAGGCGATGTCGGGGGAGAGCTTCTCTTTGGCCCAGGCGACGCGCTCCGGGTCGGTGTCCGCGATGGCGACGAGCTCCAGATCGGGGCATCTGCCCTTGAGGATGTTGGAGGCATGACCGGAGCCCATGTTGCCGACGCCGATGATGCCGAGCCTGATCTTCCTTTCCATAGCCGACCGTTCCTTCCTTTCGTTCATTCGAAGCCGCGGGAACGCAGATAGGCATAGCTGCGGGCGAGGCAGTCGAAGGGATCCTCGCCGTGGCAGTCGTCCTGCTCCACGAGCATATACCGCGTGCCGCCGGCCTCCGCCTTCTCGAACACGCGGTCGAAATTGATGTTGCCCTCGCCGACCACCGCCATGCTCCGTCCATAGGCGTAGTCCTTCAGATGGATGCAGGGGATGCGCCCGGAGAGCTTCTCCAGCCACTGGGCGGGATCGCCGCCGCCGGCCTGCACCCAGAAGGTATCCACCGTGAAGCCCATCAGCTCGGCGGGGATCTCCTCCGCCAGGGCCTCCAGGATCACGCGGCCGTCAGGCAGACGCTGGAACTCACCGTCATGGTCGTGATACATGAAATACTTGCCGCCGTCATGCAGCTGCCGCGCCACGGCGGGCCAGGTCTGCATGAAGCGCTCCCAGGTCTGGCCGTCGCGCTCCTCACGGAAGGCCCAGAAGCCCAGGCCCACATAATGGCAGCCGATGGTGTCGTGGTCGGCGATGACCGCATCCATGTCGTTCAGCAGCCGGGGCGGCGGCGTATGGGTGAGCACGCACTTCAAGCCGTTGCGGTCGAGCTGCTCCTTCATCCAGGCGGCGTCATAGGAGCAGGTGCCGGAGAGCTGGATGGTCTTATAGCCGATGTCCGCCACCTTCTTCAGGCTCTCGGCCAGGCCCTCGGGCGTCTTGCAGAAGTCACGGAGCGTATAGAACTGGGCACCAATCTGCATACAGATCGACCTCCTTCATCAAAGCGTCTCGAGGATCTTACGCAGCGCCGCGGCGGCCGCGTCGAAGGCCTCGTCCGGGGAAGCGTAGAGGTAGGGATCGGTGGCCGTGCGTTCCCCGGCACGCTCCAGGCTCTTGAGGGCGCTGAAGTCGAACAGATGCGGCTCGATGGTCATGGCCGTGCCGCCCTGCGCCAGATAAGCCCGCACGATCTGCGGCACATGGCCGATGCCCTGGCCCGCGGGGCGCACATGGCCGTCGGCCACCGCGTCCTTGACGTGCAGGTACCAGGTCCTGGACTTGAGCAGCTCCCAGGCCTCGGCGGTATCCTGGCCGCATTGCACGAAGTTGGCGGGATCGAACACGCCGCGCAGCGTGGGGAAGGTCTCCAGCAGGTCGGCGCAGCGGGGCGCGCGGTCGCCATAGATGCCCTTCTCGTTCTCATGGCACAGGGCGATGCCGGTGCCCTCGGCCAGCGCGAGCATCCGGCCCACGCGGTCGAGGACCTTGCCGCGCCACGCGGCGGGATCCTGTCCCTTGGGGATGTAGAACGAGAACATGCGGATGTTCTTCGCGCCCAGCGCGTCGGCGACCTCCAGCGTATCCTTCAGCTTGTCGAGGTGCGCGTCGAAGGCCTCATCCTCGATGCCGATCTTGCCGATGGGGGAGCCGGCCGACCAGGTGATGAGGCCCGCGTCCTCAAGACGGGCACGGATGGCCTTCGCCTCGGCCACGGTCAGGTCGGATACGTTCTTGCCGTCCACATTGCGCAGCTCGATGCCCTGCAGGCTGTTGCGCCGCATCGCGGCGATCTGCGCGTCCAGGCTGTCGCCCGCCTCATCGGCAAAGGCATAGATGCCGAGCTCCTTTTCCATATACGCGATCCCTTCCATCTTATATCGTCTGTGCGGCACCTCCCTGCGAGGCGGTGCCCGCGTCATGTTCGACTGAGTCCAGTATATCGCGGCGGCTTCCGGCTGTCAATCATGGACGCCGTCGATCTTTCCTCACCGGACGGTCGCGGATCGGGCACGGTCTGTTCGCCGCATCGTGATTGACAGGCCCGGCCGGACAGCGTACAATATCATGGGATATCTGTGCAGAGACCGAAAGGAGCGCATGATGATGGAACGCAAGAAGCAAGAGCTGCCCAAGTGGCAGAGGATCCGGTATATGCCCGCGACGCCCCTGTATAAGGGACAGGAGCGTGTGACCGAGAGCGCCGCCCATATCGCGCTCTCCCGCCGGGCCGCGGCGGACGGCATGGTGCTGCTGAAGAACGAGGGCGGCCTGCTGCCCTTTGCCGAGGGCGCAAAGATCGCGGTGTTCGGCAAGGCTCAGATCGACTATGTGAAGGGCGGCGGCGGCAGCGGCGATGTGACGGTCTCCTATGTGCGGAACATCGTGGACGGCTTCTGTGAGAAGGAGGCCGAGGGGCGCATCCTGTGCTTCCAGCCTCTGACGGCCTATTATCACGCGGATGTGGCCCGCCAGCGCGCCGAGGGCAAGGAGCCCGGCCGGACCGTGGAGCCCGAGCTGCCCGATGACCTGCTGCGCGACGCCCGCGCCTATACCGACACGGCCGTCATCACGATCTGCCGCTTCTCCGGCGAGGGCTGGGACCGCACGGGCGAGGCCTATGACGGCGACTTCTTCCTGAGCCGTGAGGAGGAGGCGATGGCGCAGAAGGTGCTCTCCGCCTTCCCGAGGGTGGCGGTGGTGCTGAACGCCGGCGGCATGATGGACACCCGCTGGATCCATGACGATCCCCGTGTGACGGCGGCACTGCTGGCCGGGCAGGGCGGCATGGAGGGCGGCAGCGCGGTGGCTGATATCCTCTGCGGCGATGTGTGCCCCAGCGGCCATCTGACGGACACCTACGCGGTGGACTTCGCGTCCTATCCCTCCTCTGCGGGCTTTGCGGAGTCGGACAGCTATGTGGCCTATGAAGACGATATCTTCGTGGGCTATCGGTATTTCGAGACGATCCCCGGCGCGGCGGAGAAGGTGCTCTATCCCTTCGGCTTCGGCCTGAGCTATACCCGCTTCGAGCGGCTGCCCGGAAAGCTGGCGGTGACGGAGGAGGGCTTCGAGCTGCCGGTGCTGGTGACGAACGTGGGCGAGGCAGCCGGCCGTGAGGTGGCGCAGCTCTATGCCTCCCTGCCCCAGGGCAAGCTGGGCCAGCCCGCGCGGGTGCTGGTCGCCTTTGCCAAGACGGGCCTGCTGCAGCCCGGCACCTCCGAGCAGCTGCTGCTGAAGGTGCCCTACCGCACGCTGGCCAGCTATGACGATGTGGGCAAGGTGCGGCGCTCCGCGTGGCTGCTGGAGAAGGGCACCTATCGCTTCTATCTGGGCGGCGACGTGCGCGCGGCGCGGGAGCTGGCCGACACCTGGGAGCTGGCGGAGGACCGCGTGCTGGAGCAGGTGGAGGAGCGGTGCGCTCCCCACGACCTGGCCCGCAGGCTCTGCCCGGACGGCACCTATGAGGCGATGCCGGAGCGCGCGCCCTTCGTGCCCTACCAGGACAAGGACTACCCCTGGGAGGGCCAGCGCCCGACCGAATGGTGCGAGGAGGACCCGACCTGCTGCTGGTTCCCCTCCGACAAGATGCAGCTGGACGATGTGTTCCGCGGCGAGCTGTCGCTGGACGACTTCATGAAGGGGCTGACCACCGAGCAGCTGGTGCATCTTCTGGGCGGCCGCCCGGACCGCGGTGCCGCGAACACCTTCGGCATGGGCGACCTGCCCGTGTACGGTGTGCCCAACGCCATGACGGCGGACGGCCCCGCCGGCCTGCGCATCAAGCCGGAATGCGGCGTGGAGACCACGGCCTTCCCCACGGCCTCCCTCATCGCGAGCACCTGGGATGAGGCACTGGCGGAGGAGATCGGCCACGCGGGCGCCGAGGAGGTGCTGGAGAACGGCATCGGCATCTGGCTGACCCCGGCCATCAACATCCATCGCAGCCCGCTGTGCGGCCGCAACTTCGAGTATTATTCCGAGGATCCCCTGCTGGCCGGCAAGCTGGCGGCGGGCATGATCCGCGGCATCCAGAGCATGAAGGTCGCCTGCTCGCTCAAGCATTTCTGCTGCAACAACAAGGAGACGGAGCGCAAGGAGAGCGACTCCCGCGTGTCCGAGCGCGCGCTGCGCCAGATCTATCTGAAGGCCTTCGAGATCTGCGTGAAGGAGGCCGACCCCTGGACCATCATGAGCTCCTACAATCGCGTGAACGGCGTGCGTTCCTCCCAGAACAGGGAGCTGCTGACCGACATCCTGCGCGGCGAATGGGGCTACCGGGGCATGGTGACCACCGACTGGTGCACCCATGGCGAGCACTGGCTGGAGACTGCCGCGGGCAACGATGTGAAGATGCCCCGCGGTGATGACGCGGGCCTGCTGGCGAAGCTGCGCTCCGGCGAGCTGGACCCCGAATGTGTGCGGACCAGCGCCCGGCGCGTGCTGGAGATGCTGCTGAAGCTGGCCTGATATGGAGGACGGAGCGATGCTGAAAAGTCAAAGGATGCGTGAGCTCTCGCCGGAGATGGACCCGCTGCGCATCGGCACGGGCTGGCAGCCGGAGGACCTGGCGAAGCCCCAGGTGATCATCGAGAGCACCCAGGGCGACAGTCATCCCGGCAGCGGCCATCTGGGCAAGCTGGTGGAGGCCGTGCGCGAGGGCGTGCGGGAGGCCGGCGGCTTCGGCGCGCGCTATACCTGCACCGACATCTGCGACGGTGAGAGCCAGGGCACGGACGGGATCAACTTCAGCCTGGCCAGCCGCGAGATGATCGCGAACATGATCGAGATCCATATGAACGCCACGCCCTTCGACGCGGGCGTGTTCCTGGCCAGCTGTGACAAGGGCATGCCGGGCTGCCTGATGGGCCTGATGCGCGGCGACATCCCCTCGGTGGTGGTGCCGGGCGGCACGATGAACGCCGGGCCGCGGATGCTCACCCTGGAGCAGCTGGGCATGTACAGCGCCCGCTGTCGGCGCGGCGAGATCCCGGAGGAGGAGCTGCGGTGGGCCAAGGAGAACGCCTGCCCCAGCTGCGGCGCCTGCTCCTTCATCGGCACGGCCTCGACCATGCAGATCATGGCGGAGGCCCTGGGCCTGGCCCTGCCGGGCAGCGCCCTGATGCCGGCCACGAGCGAGGACCTGCTGGACTATGCCCGGCAGGCCGGCCGCCGCGCCGTGCAGATTGCGGGCGACGAGACGATGCGCCCCAGCCGCCTGGTGACGATGGACAGCTTCGAGAACGCCATCATGGTGCATGCCGCCATCTCCGGCAGCACCAACTGCCTGCTGCATATCCCGGCCATCGCGCATGAGCTGGGGCTGGAGGTCACCGGAGATACCTTCGACCGGCTGCACCGCGCGATGCCCTACCTGCTGGACATCCGCCCGTCGGGCCGCTTCCCGGCGGAGTGCTTCTATTACGCGGGCGGCGTGCCCATGATCATGGAGCGGATCCGCGACCGGCTGCACCTGGACGCCATGACGGTGACCGGACACACGGTGGGCGAAAACTTGGACGCGCTGAAGGCAGACGGCTACTATGAGCGCTGCGCCCGGGGCTTGGCCGGCTTCAACGCCCGCTATGGGACCGAGATCACGGCGGAGGACATCATCCGCCCGGCGGACCGTCCCCTGGGCACGGACGGCAGCATCGCCGTGCTGCGCGGCAACCTGGCGCCGGAGGGGGCCGTCATCAAGCATACGGCTTGCCCGAAGGAGATGTTCCACGCGGTGCTGCGCGCCCGCCCCTTCGACAGCGAGGAGGAGTGCCTGGACGCCGTGCTGGAGCACAGGGTGCAGCCGGGCGACGCGGTGTTCATCCGCTATGAGGGCCCCCGGGGCAGCGGCATGCCCGAGATGTTCTATACCACCGAGGCCATCTCCAGCGACAAGGAGCTGGGCAGGAGCATCGCGCTGATCACGGACGGCCGCTTCTCCGGCGCGTCCACGGGCCCGTCCATCGGCCATTGCAGCCCGGAGGCGGCCGACGGCGGCCCCATCGCGCTGGTGGAGGAGGGCGACCTGATCGAGCTGGATGTGCCGGGCCGCAGGCTGCAGATCGTGGGCATCCACGGTGAGCGCCGCACGCCGGAGGAGATCGACGCCGTGCTGGCTGAGCGCCGGGCCCATTGGACGTGGCCGGAGCCGCGCTATCCGAGAGGCGTGCTGCGTCTGTTCAGCCTGCATGCCGCCAGCCCGATGAAGGGCGCCTACCTGGAGCTGTAAGGCCTCTGGATATCTGAACGAACGGAGAAACGAGACATGCGAAAGAAGATCGTGCTGTGGCTCCCGCTGCTGCTCCTGCTGTGCGGGCTGCTGCTGACGGCCCACGCTGACGGCGGGAAGCTCGTCTATTGGACAGAGGTGCGCAACATCAAGGCGGCGCCCTCCGATAAGGCGGAGAAGCTGCAGCGCGTCCCGGCCTACACGGTGATGGAGCTGGGCGAGCGGAAGGGCGGCTATATCGCGGTGACGCTGGACGGGACCTCCGGCTATGTGCTGGCCAGCGGGATGATCGCGGTGCCGGAAACGACGGCGGTCACGCCCTTCGAGGCCTATGTGGCTTCAGACGAGAAGCTGCTCCGCATCCCGGAGGCGAAGGCCGCGCAGTATGTGGAGCTGCCGCAGTGGAGCACGGTGACGGTGACCGGCGAGTATGGCGACTGGTACTACGCGGTGAGCGAGGCGGGCGAAGGCTTCCTGGCGAAGTCTGCCTGCTGCAGCATGGAGTACACGGTCGAGACCATCGAGGCGGTCACCTTCCAGATCGAGGAGGACACGGAGCTGCACGAGACGCCGCTGCCGACCTCGGCGGTCACGGGCACGCTGGCGGAGGGCACCTCCTGGACGGTGACGGAGGCCTCCAGCAACGGCTGGTATCGCGTGGAGAGCGAGGGCCTGTCCGGCTTCGTGCCCATGGAGAAGACGGCCATCTATGAGCAGCGCTACTGGGATGAGAACAAGATGATCCGCGCCACGAAGCGGGAGGATGCGAAGCTGATCGGCTCCATCCCGAAGAACACCATCGTGAACGCGACGAAGGTCGATGACCATTGGTACCGCGTGAGCTATGGCGGCGTGCGCGGCTATGTGCGCGCGGTGGGCGTGCACAAGGTGCCGCAGTGGACCGAGACGGAAAGGGAAGACCTGTGCGTCCGTTCCGCGGCCGCGCTGCGTCTGCTGCCTGTGCAGCAGGGCGGCAAGGTCTGCGAGCTGGAGGCCTGGACGCGGCTGAAGGTGCTGGGCGAATACAGCGGCTACTGGTATGTGCGCTGCGGGGAGCATGAGGGCTATATCGCCAAGCGGCTCTGCAGCGAGATCTCGATCAAGAGCCGGCAGATCGACGCCACCGAGTTCTATGTGTCGGAGCAGACGGCGCTGCTCTCGGAGCCGCTGCATGCTTCCGAGCAGGTGGGCCTGCTGGAGCCCGGCACGGTCTACGCGACCGAGTGGATCACCGGCAACGACTGGTATCGCGTGGTGCTGAGCGACGGCGCGATGGGCTATGTGCCCAAGGACGCCGTGATCGCCTTCGGGGCGAAGAACGACAGCTTCTGCGCGGTGCAGATCCCGGCGGGCACGGTCTACTACACGCAGCCCGACGCGGCCTTTGCCTCCGAGCAGACGGCGGCAGCGGACGTCCTGCTCCTTTCGGACTCGATGAGCGGCGGCTATCTCCACCTGTGGGAGAGCGGCCTGTATGTGGAGCAGGACAAGGTGCGCCGCATCGGCGTGAAGACCTCATAGAAGGTGCTGCTCTACGCGTAGAGCGATGTGGCGCTCGTATCGGCGCCCGATGACAGCGCGGCGCCGAATGGCTGCGTGCTGACGGCGGGCGCTTCGGCGGTCTCGGTCTACGCGGTCGGCGAATGGCGGCTGGTGCGGACGGAGGCCGGCTATGGCTTCGTGCGCAGGACGGCGGAGGGCCTGACCGCCATCGATGAGGGCGACGCGCTGGACCGCACGGCGGCGGTGCTGACCGAGGACCGTGAGCTGATCACGGCGGAGGGCGGCACGGTGCGGCTGACGGCGGGCACGGTGCTGTGGGCCACGGGCATCCAGAACGGCTTCCTCCGCTGCGTGGCGGACGGGCAGGAGGGCTACCTCCGCACCGGCTCGGGCGTGAAGGCGCTGGCGGACTGCTCGATGCTCAAGCTCCTGGCCAGCGACGCCGAGCTGGACGGCTATGATGTGAAGACCGACAAGCCCCTGACGCTCCGCGCCTATCCCAGCTCCCAGTACGGCGAGACGCTCGGCGAGATCCCGGCGGGGGAGAAGCTGCGTGTGACCGCCGCGGCCCGGTGCTGGCTGCGGGTGACCTGGAACGGGCTGGACGGCTATGTGATGGGCGAGGCCTCCCTGCTGAGCGAGGAGACGACCGAGCTGCCTCTGAGTGAGGACGCTCCCTCCTATGAGCTGGTGCTGGACAAGAACACCAAGATGCTCTATGCCTTCGTGCTGGACGCGGAGGGGAACAGGACGAGCGAGGTGGCGGTGTGCGCGCTGGTGGCCATCGGCAAGCGGACGACGCCCACGCCCTCCGGCACCTTCCCGCTGGGGCACAAGGAACGGCGCCATCGCTTCACCAACGCCTTCACGCCCTACACGACGGAATACACCAGCGGCCGCTATGTGCACGGCCTGCCGACCTATGTGAAGTCCGGCGAGAAGGGCATCGACAAGGTGATCCCCTGGCTCTCGAAGGCGGCGGGCCTGGAGGTCTCCGGCGGCTGCCTGCGCTCCCCCGTGGCGATGGCCCGCTGGGTCTATCTGAACTGCCCGTCCTACACCACCAGGCTGGTGGTGGTCAACGGCGGCGTCCAGGCGGAGCTGTCCGCCTCGACCGTGGACCTGAGCGACTGATCTGAGATGGATGGAGGTCGATCGGAATGAAAAGGATCTTTGTGCTGCTGCTCTCGGCGGTGCTGGCCCTGGGCTGCGTGACGGCCCTGGCGGCCGAGCCGCTCACAGCGGACGACCTGGTGCTCACGCTGGGCGATGAGGACTTCGAGCTCGGCTGTCCCGCCGCGGACATGGTGAAGGCCGCGGAGAAGCTGCTGGGCCGTCTCACGAAGAGCGAGGCGGACAGCTGCATGTTCGACGGCAAGGACCGCGAATGGACGAACGACGCCATCACCATCGGCAGCTACCCGATCGGCGAGGGCAAGAGCGATGTGGTGGAGTCGGTCATCGTGACGACGGACACGCTGCAGACGGCGCGCGGCGTCATGACCGGCATGAGCAAGCAGGACATCATCACGCTCTATGGCGAGGGGACCGAGGACTGGGACCAGCTGACCTACCGCACCGAGGAAGGCCCCATGATCATCTTCACCTTCGACCTGGATACCCAGCAGCTGCTCTCCTGGATGCTGCTGAAGGATACGACCCGGTAAGCATCGAACGACGGAGGCTGTCATGAGCATCACGAGCCCGGTGTTCCTTTCCCTGTATCTGCCCCTGGTGCCGCTCGGGCTTTGGCTGTGCGGCAGGGCGCGGCATGGGGAGACGCTGCAGCGGCTCTGGCTGATGCTCTGCAGCCTCCTTTTTCTTGTGCTGTCCGATCCCGGGCAGTGCTGGGTGCCGCTGCTGCTGATCGTGGCGGCCTGCCTGCTGCCCCGCTGGGGGAAGGTGGGCTGCGGGCTGCTGACGGCCCTCTCGCTGGGGCTGCTGCTGGTGACGCGGCTGGTGTCCGGCAGCATGCCCGTGGGACTCTCCTTCATGGCGGTGCAGACGATCGCCATGGCGGAGGACATCCGGCGCGGAAGGGCGACAAGGCCGGGCTTCGGCGAGACGGTGCTCACGCTGTCGTTCTATCCCAAATACAGCGCCGGTCCCATCGTGAGGCTGGACGGGACCTTTGCGCCGCGGGGCAGGCTGGGCCTGGACGCGGAGGCACTGGAGCGGGGCCTGACGCGGGTGGCCGTGGGCCTGGGCAAGAAGCTGCTCATCGCGGACGCGCTCTCGCCGCTGCTGCAGAGCTGCTATGGCGCGGCGCATCCGTTCGCGGCGTGGAGCGCGCTGGTGCTGGCACCCATCGTGGTCTACTTCGACTTCAGCGGGCATGTGGACATGGCCTGCGGTATCGCCCGGATGCTGGGCATCACGCTGCCGGAGAACTTCGACCATCCTTTCTGTGCCGCCTCGATGCGGCAGTTCTGGCGGAAGTGGCACATCACGCTGTCCCGCTTCTTCATGGACTATCTCTACATCCCGCTGGGCGGCAGCCGACGGGGGCAGGCGAGGACCTGCCTGCATCTGCTGCTGGTGTTCCTGGCCAGCGGGCTGTGGCACGGCTTCACGGGCTGCTATCTCGCTTTCGGGCTGATCCACGCGGCGGCGGTCATCCTGGAGCACTTGGGCGTGACGCGTCCGGAACGATGGAGCAGCGTGCCGCGCAGGCTGTATGTGTGCGGTGTGGCGGCGGTGTCGTTCGTGGTGTTCATGGCGCCGTCGCTCGGAGATGTGCTCACCTGGCTTAGATCTCTGACGGCTTTCGGCGCGGACCTGACGGCCTGCGGCACGTTCCTGACGCGGCTGACCGTGGAGCGCCAGATCGCGCTGGCGGCGGTCCTGGCGATCGCGCTCTTCGGTGAGCGGCTGCGCGGCTGGCTGGAAAAGCATCCCCTGGTCCGGCGGGCGCTGGTGTCGGCGCTGCTGATCGTCGCCTACGCGCACGCGTTGAGCGCGGGAAGGTCGCTGCCGTTGTATGCGCAGTTCTGATGAAGGAGGGATCGCGGTGGCAAGGAAGCTTTGGCTGGGGCTGATGGCGGCGCTGCTGCTGGTCCCCGCCGCGCTGGGGCTCTTCGGGATCGACAGCACGGACCACCGCGCGGACGCCCGGACTGCCTCTTTGACAGAGGAGCCTGTGGCCTGGCTGGAGGAGCGGCTGGGCCTGCGGACCGCGCTGATCGACCTGCGGGGCCGGGTGCTCTCGCTGCTCGGGTCCACAGGCACCGACCGGGTGACGGCCGGCCGGGACGGCTTCCTCTTCTATACCGAGACGCTCCAGACAGAGGCGGACGATCCGACACGGACGATCGCGTCCTTGTGCGCGCTGCGGGATGAGCTGGCGCGGGACGGACGGCGGCTCCTCGTGCTCATCGCGCCGGACAAGGCGAGCGTGTATCCGGAGGAGCTGCCGCCCCGCGTGCTGTCCGACAGGCGTTCTCAGCTGACCGCGCTGCAGACACAGATCGGGGCGGCGGGACTCGAGGCGATCGACGCGCTCGGAGCGCTCGAAGGGGCAAAGCTGGAAGGCCTGGTCTATTTCAAGGGCGATACCCACTGGAACGCGCGCGGTGCCCTGGCGGTCAGCCGGGCGCTGCTGACGGCCTGCGGTCTTGAGCCGCGGACAGGGGAGGAGCCTGTCTCCTTCGAGCCGGGCGAGGCGGGCGACCTGCTCGTGCTCTGCCGTCCCTCGGAGGACAGGACCGAGGCGGACGCGACGCCCGCGCTCTCCAGACGCTACAGCATGACCAGGCCCTACCGCACGCTGCAGGACATGAAGATCGTGACCGCCTGCGGGGACGCGGAGGGCTCGATGCTCGTCATCCGCGATTCCTTCGGCGCGGGCCTCTTCCCCTATCTGGCGAACAGCGTGGGACGACTGACGCTGTCGCGCACCTATACCGACATCGCGGAGCAGGCCCGCAGCGCCGAAGCCGAGACCGTGGTGATCGAGATCGTGCAGAGGAACTTCTGCGCCACGGTCATCGACTGACCATGGCATGAGATACGCATACGAAAACGCGCGGCCCGTCCGATCGGGCCGCGCGTTCGGGTGTTTTGAAGATAGCGCTCACACCTTCCAGGCAGCGATGCGCTCCATGGCTTCCTTCGTCTTCTCAAGGGTGTTGAAGGCGGTCAGGCGGAAATAGCCTTCGCCGCTGGGGCCGAAGCCCGCGCCGGGGGTGCCGACCACATGGCACTCATCCAGCAGCCGGTCGAAGAAGGTCCAGCTGTCCATGCCGGCGGGCACCTTCAGCCAGATGTAGGGGGAGTCCTTGCCGCCGAATACCGTGAAGCCGGCGGCGGTCAGGCCCTCACGGATGACGCGGGCGTTCTCGAGATAATAGGCGATGACCTCTTTGATCTGCGCCTGGCCCTCGTCCGTATAGATGGCGGCGGCACCGCGCTGGATGGGGTAGGAGACGCCGTTGAACTTGGTGGACATGCGGCGCTTCCACATGGCGTTCAGCTCGGCGGGCTTGCCCTCGGCATCCAGGCCCTTCACCTCATGGGGCACGATGGTGTAGGCGCAGCGGGTGCCCGTGAAGCCGGCGGTCTTGGAGAAGGAGCAGCACTCGATGGCGCACTCGCGTGCCCCCTCGATCTCGTAGATGGAGAGCGGGATGTCGGGCGTGGTGACGAAGGCCTTGTAGGCGGCATCATAGATGATGAGCGCGCCATGCTCGCGGGCCCAGTCGACGAAGACCTTCAGCTGGTCGCGGGTGAGCACCGTGCCGGTGGGGTTGTTGGGGTAGCACAGATAGATGACATCCACGGGACGGTCGGGCACCGGGGGCACGAAGCCGTTCTCGCTGTTGCAGGGCAGATAGACCAGACGGTCCCAGCGGCCGTCCACATAGCGGCCAGCGCGGCCGGCCATGGCGTTGCTGTCGACATACACGGGATAGACCGGGTCGGTCACAGCGATGACGGCGTCGTCGGAGAAGAGCTCCTGGATGTTGCCCACATCGCACTTGGAGCCATCGGAGATGAAGACCTCATCGAAGGCCAGATCGATGCCGCGGGCGGCGTAGTCCTTCTCGCGGATGGCGTTCACCAGAAAATCATAGCCGAAGTCGGGACCATAGCCGCGGAAGCCGGCGAGGGTGCCCATCTCATCGGTGGCCTTGTGGATGGCGTCGGTCACGGCGGGCACCAGGGGCTGGGTCACATCGCCGATGCCCAGGCGGATCAGGTCGTCCATCTCGGGGTGCGCCTGCTGATAGACCTTGATGCGGCGCGCGATCTCGGCAAAGAGATAGGAGCCGGGCAGCCTGAGGAAATGATCGTTGACACGGAACATAAGGGTCGACCTCCTTCACTTGTGGACGAAAGACATTATACCTGATGAAGGGCGTCCGTCAATAAGAAGGACACAAAAAAGACCGGAGCCCCGCGGGGAGGCTCCGGCCGATGAAGGTCTTATCACTTGCCCAGGATGGTCTTCTCGGTCTCCTTGTCGAAGAAGTGCAGGCGGGCCACATCGAAGGCGACCTTGATCTTGTCGCCGTTGCGGCTGGTGGTTCGGGGATCGACGCGGGCGATGATGTTGCCGTCCTTACCGGTGGTGGTCAGGTACAGGTAGGTCTCGGAGCCCATCTGCTCGGTGACTTCCACGTTCACGGCGACCTGGGCGTTCGGGAACTGGGCCATCTCCTCGGGATCGTCGGTGATGTTCTCGGGACGGATGCCCATCACCACGGTCTTGCCGACATAGCTCTCATCGGTGAAGCGGCTCAGGATGGGGCCGGGCACGGTGATCTTGTTCTCGCCGAACAGGGCCACCACATCATGGCCTTCCTTCTCCAGCTTCACGTCGAAGAAGTTCATCTGGGGGCTGCCGATAAAGCCGGCGACGAACTCGTTGGTGGGATAGTCATACAGGTTCTGGGGAGTATCCA